>Ga0315296_10000005_pt1 | contig 290484 bp, 271 predicted proteins | sample YL17G14_18_MG_FD_203921 | JGI IMG/M metagenome (GOLD analysis project Ga0315296, IMG submission 203921) | Sediment microbial communities from Yellowstone Lake, YNP, Wyoming, USA - YL17G14_18 | ecosystem: Environmental > Aquatic > Freshwater > Lake > Sediment | place: USA: Wyoming | collected...
TTGCTCAAGATGAGGCGTTTTGAGCATGGTCGTGAGTGATTCTTCCGACTTCTGGAGGCACCGACGATACGTTCTAGAGGCAGGAGCCTTTGTTGGAGCTAGGTCACGACTCCAGAGGTTGACCTATATGGAATGAACAAACATGGATGTCTTGCTCTCAAGACAATCGGCTAGGCTCTATCAGAACGGATATTCATCCCAAGACATCGCGAAGAAGCTCGGTTGTTCAAAGTCGACGGTCCTACGCCATCTGGTAAGCCTCGGGATCCCAATCAGAGAAAATGCTGACTACTACAAAGGGAGATTGAATCATGGCACGAAACTAATAGAATATGTGACCAGCTCTGAAGCCGCGAAGCTTGGGTTCCTAGACGATCTATGGGGGATAAGAATCAGCATGAAAGACAGGGAGGATCTTCGCAGGTTCGCTTCAATAATCGAACTGGTGCGGGAAGGAAAGAGCGTTCCCGAGATATCCAACGAACTGAAGCTTAGCCATCATGCGATTCAGGCATGGAGGCTCTACAGATCTCCTAACATAGTTCATGTGATACGCTCATATCTTGAGCTTGAGAGACCTAAGCCCAGCTACAAATGGCTTTCGCTGGCTTTGAGCAGCCATCAAGACCTGCTAGGTTCCTTCATCCAAGTACCCGATGTGGTGACGGATTTCACCGAAGTCCTGGAAGTCATTAGGCAACTTGGGCCCTCCGAAGAGACCTTTTCCGTGGCGACTAGATTCGGCTTCAGAAAGGAAGATGTTGAGTCCATGAGACTTCGGTTTTTCTTCTACCTATTGGGGGTTCTTGTTGGAGATGCGGCGAAATGTGTTCATGGCACCGGCAAAACGCGTACAATGAGCATAAACTTGGCGCTCAGCAAGGCTCACGCGTCAAATCTGAGGTTCGGCGCCTTTGTCGCGCTATGCGCAAACTCAATGGGTCTGCGGATGTCTAGGTCAAAGGACCGCAAGTCCACCAAGACGATGCCCTCTGGTGCCTATCGTTGGAGATCACAATATTCACTGCTAGTTAATTGGATGATGAATGCATGCTTGGGAATCAGGGAGGGTCAGACGACAAGCCACGATCCGATAAGGCTCGACTGGATCCTTAGCGCTCCCAGAAAGGGAAGGCTAAGTTTCATACAGGGTCTTGCAGATTCCGATGGATTCAACGACATACATAGCTTGGAGGTTCAGATCATCTCTTCACCAAATGCACAAGTGGTTCAGAGAATACTCGAATCACTGGGGGTGAAAACGAGGGTGGATCGTCTGAAACGTTTCCGGGCAGAAAACGTGGTGATGGGCCTTGAAGACGCGGCTAGGTTGCCGATCTACAATCCATATGTCGGAAGCTATAGACTTGCTGAGTTGACTAGATTGACCAAGGCCAAAAAGTATCCCAACAGGCGCAGGTGGCCTTCATGGCTGCACAGAGAGATCTCACGGCTGATAGGCCAAGGGCTCACGACCAGAGAGATCTTTGACTTCATACTGGAGAGGCATAATGTCCTCGTCCCATGTGGTTCGATACGCTATTATGTCAAGAGTCCTATGCGAGCTACTGAACAATGAGAACGAGAAGGCTTTTCGCTATGTGTAACCGGTTCTCGGCCTGATCGAAGGCCACGCATTGTGGACCGTAAGCGACATCCTCAGCTATTTCAAGGCCGATATGCCAAGGCTGACAATGAAGCACAATGGCATCAGGAGAGGCACTTCTTAGGAGATTCCTGTTAACTTGATACTTGGGATAGAATGCCTTCATTCTTTCTTCTGCCTCTTTTTCATGGCCCATACTCGCCCAGACGTCTGTGTAGATCACGTCTGCATCCTTAACGGCTTCAGCGGGGTCATGCGTGGTGATTATCGATGAGTTCGTCTTTTCGGCGATCCTGGCCACCTCACGGAGGACTTCAGGTCTTGGTTCGTATCCTTTCGGGGTTGCGATAGAGAAGTCCGCTCCCAAGGTCAACGAGGCGAGCATTAGTGAATTCGCTACATTATTGGCATCACCGATGAAAGCTACCATCAATCCCCGCAGGTTTCCCTTCTTCTCCCATATCGTGAACACGTCAGTGATGGCTTGACAGGGATGCTCAAGATCCGAGAGCCCGTTTATCACTGGCACACTTGAATGCTGAGCCAAGTCGATCAGTATGCTGTGCGATGTCACGCGAGCCATTATGCCCGAAACATACCTCGAGAGTACGCTACCTGTGTCAGACACGGTCTCTCCTCTGCTTAACTGCGTCTCCGACGGCGAGAGCGTGATAGAATGCCCCCCGAGCTCGTACATCGCAACGTCGAAGGAGACCCTCGTTCTAGTGGACGGTTTCATGAACAGCATGGCAAGAGTCTTTCCGGAAAGTGCGCCCTTCCACTTGGCGTGACCCCTTTCGCCTTTCAGCGTTTTCGTCAGCTCGAGGATATGCAATAGCTCATCGGAGCTCAGATCAGAGACCGAGAGAAGATCCCTTCCCCGAAGATCAGCCATGCCACATGCTGCGACGACGTGGCTTTATTCTTTAGTCTGTCGTGCGATAGCTGGTCAAGCGAGAGCCTAGTATTCTAGGTCTTTTTTGAGCTGCTCGTACTGTTCCTTCGTTATTTCTCCTTTGGCGTATCGCTCCCTGATTATCTCAAGAGCGTTTGACCGATCTGACATGCGCATTCCGTAGTGTTCCCTTCGGCCGAAAGCTATTGCCACCAAGACGACCAGAACCAGCAAGGGCAACAGAAACATGCCGAACGCCATGCCGTATCCCATCATTGGCATCCGGACGTATCCGCCCAGTCCAACCCATGGTCTGTAAAGGAAGAAGCCAAGAACGAACAGAATTCCACCTGCTATCAGAACAACCGCCAAATCCCTACTGCTCATCTCTTTTACCCCAATCTGAGGATATCACATGGTTATACTTAAGCATAGCGGAAGAATCGTCCTCGCTGGAGGGCAATCCGTCGAGACAATCGCTGCCCGCTTCGGCCGAGGAAATCACCGTCCCTCAAGGATATTAGCACCTTATTGCGAGTTGAGCGACAATGTCGAAGGTCATAGCAGTCAAGGTCGCTCCGAAGGCTTTCGACGACGAGATACTCTCGAGCGTCAGGACTGCAATCGACTCCCTCGGTGGCCCGGATGAGATAGCACTGCCCGGTGATTCGGTCTTGGTCAAACCGAACTTCTGTTCCACCTCTGTTGCCCAGGCTGTTGATAGGAGGTTCCCCTGGGCCGTGGCCATGCTGTTTAGAGAGATTGGGTGCAAGGTCGCAATAGGGGAGAATCCGGTTGTGAACGTCTCATCGAGAGAACTCTTCTCGTCGCCCCACATAGTCGAGCTTCAGAAGAAGACAGGAGTGGAAGTCGTGAACCTGAGAGCCGAGGAGATGGTGAACGTGGACATACCGGATTCCAGATCATGCGGCACGATCGCTTTCTCCAAGAGAGTGCTTGACGCCGACGCGGTCGTTGGTGTTCCCGCCATGAGAAGGCACCCTATGACCGGTGTGACGCTCGGTCTCAAGAACATGTACGGGACTATCGCTCCTAGCTCCAGACTGAGAGTGCACAGGAGCAACCTGAGCTGGGGGCTGGTTGAGATCAATAAGGTAGTCGGACAGAAACTCATAGTGATGGACGGCACAAACATCGTGACCAACGGTTCCATGATCCCCTTCGGCTATGTGTTCGCGAGCACCGACCCGGTTGCGATAGACTCGGTCGCGGCCACCTGCATGGGCTTCGATCCCGGGAAGATAGAGCACATCAGGTACGCGAAAGAGGCCGGACTTGGAGAGATGGAACTCGACAAGATCGAATTGGCCGGAATCACCAAGGAAGACATCCAGAAGTTCAAGAAGGAGAACGCCCCGAAGGTCGTGAATTGGCCCGACCCAGCAGAGCTGGGAAAGGAAGTACCGGGTCTTGAGATCGTCATGGGTGATCCCTGTGGCACTTGTGCGCGGACGCTCACAACCGCCCTGCTGGACCTGAGGCAGGAGAAGATCCCCAGAGAACCGGAAGTCGCTGTTCTTATCGGACCGGATGCGAAGCCGGTCAAAGGTAAGGTCAACGTGGTAGCGGGCCGTTGCCTCAGGGACCTCTCCGACTCCGGCACCTTCGTCGATTTCTGCCCCGCCTACGCCAACGACATCAAGAACGCGGTCAAGCTAGCGAAGGGACTCAACAGCTCATTTGAGTACATGTGGGACGAGATCCTGAGGACTAGGGAGAAAGACCTGCCGGGTGCTTAGACCGCCCCAGCTGACCTGAGTGCGTCTTCGATCACGTCGGCTATCGTTGGCTTCCCTATTTCCTCGAGTTCATACCGCACTTGCACAAGCGGTTTGTTCAGCTTGGCGACGTCGGTCAGCCTGACCGGTGTCGCGCTCACGACCAGTTCAGCGGGTGCCCGGTTGACGGTTTCTTCCAGATCCTTGATCTGTTGCTCGCCGTAGCCGACCGCTGGAATCGCGACCGACAATTGAGAGTACTGGCGGAACGCGTCCTTTATCGCACCTACCGCGTATGTCTTAGGGTCAACTATCTCGCGAGCCCCGTTCATCTTGGCAGCGTAGTACGCCGCACCATACGGAAGCCCACCGTGAGTGATCGAAGGACCGTCTTCGACTACCAAGACTGACTTTCCTCGGATCGCACTTGGGTCGTCCACGATTATCCTCGACTTGCACTCGATGATGGTTGCGCTGGGATTGAGCGACTTGACGTTCTCCTCCACCTTCTTGACGTCCTCAGCCTTGGCGGTGTCCATCTTGTTGACGACGATGACATCTGCCATCCTGACGTTCGTCTCTCCAGGGTGATAGAGGATTTCGTGACCGGCCCTGTGCGGGTCGACGACAACTATCAAGAGGTCAGGCTTGTAGAACGGGAAGTCATTGTTGCCACCGTCCCAGACTATGACATCCGCTTCCTTCTCGGCCTGCCTCAGAATCGCTTCGTAGTCCACTCCTGCGTAGACAACTGCGCCCCGCTCGATGTGGGGCCCGTATTCTTCTCTCTCCTCAACGGTACACTTGGCTCTATTCAAGTCCTCGGGCTTTGAGAAACGCTGCACCCTCTGCGCGAGAAGGTCACCGTAGGGCATGGGATGTCTGACGACGACCGGCCTCTTCCCCATCTTGTTCAGAGCTTCGAGCACTCTTCTCGAGGTCTGGCTCTTGCCGCTCCCCGTGCGAGCCGCGCATACGGCTATCACTGGCTTTGATGACTTCAGCATGGTGTCAGTGGGCCCCAACAGCATGAAGGAGGCGCCAGCCGCGAGGACTTCACTTGCCTTGTGCATTACGTGCAAGTGTGGAACGTCCGAGTAGGCAAACACCACCGTGTCGACCCCGTTCTCCTTGATCAACCTCGTCAGATCCTTCTCCGGGTAAATCGGGATACCACTAGGATAGAGATCTCCCGCTATCTCCTTGGGGTAAGTCCTGCCCTCGATGTTCGGGATCTGGGTGGCCGTGAATGCGACTACTCTGTATTCGGGATTGCCCCTGAAGACGACGTTGAAGTCGTGGAATACGCGGAGCCCGGCAGTGCCGGAACTCAGTCGCGTCCCGCCGCCCCCATTATTATGACCTTTCTCACCTTCACGTCCGGGTTACCTCATGGGTTCGAGTAGAACGCGATCGAAACTGGCCCGCGTGTCTGCCCATACTGAGTCGATTGCTGCTTCGATTTGGGTGGCCGCTTAAAAACCTGAGTCACTACCTGCCGGCGATTATTTCTTCCAATGCTCTGGAGTTCTCTTCGGAAGCGCGCACACCGTCCTGGAAAGTAGGCGAAACAACGCCTGGATCGAATGATGGGAAGCACTCGACGTTCAAATAGCCGTCATAACCGACGGCTCTAAGCTCCCCGATGGTGGTCGACCAGTCTAAGTCACCCTTCTTCAAGTGCCTGAACCCAGAGAAACCACCGACGGATAGGTCGAAGTCCTTCACGTGAACGCAGGCGATTAGACCCTTCATCTCCCTTATCCACTGAGTCGGATGTCCCAACTCAAGTGTATTCCCGATGTCCAAGTATGCCCTGACCATGTCGCTTCCCGCAGTTTCGATGAACCTCCTGAACTCGATCGGTGAGTAGAGGAACCTGTTCCAGACGTTCTCGACTCCCACCGTCACTCCAACGTCCTCTGCGTGACGGGACAAAGCTCGAATTGATGCCAGCGAGTTGTCCCACACCTTCTGGTAGGCAAGGTCAGGGACGTTCACGGCAGGAACCACGAGGAGAACGCCCGCACCGAGATCGTGTGCCAGATCCAGGCCTAGTCTGCCGAGCTCCATGGCTCGCTCTCTCTCGCTCTCATCCGGGGAAGCCAAGTTTCGTTGCCAGAAGACCCCCGTTGCCACAGAAGGTATCTCCAGCCCCGCTGACTGGGCAGTTTCGACGTACTCCCTTCTCTTGGCCTTGTCGATGTCTTGCGGGCGGAGTCTCTCCTCGTCATACGTGAACTCGATCCCGTCGTATCCCATCTTCCTGATGGTCTTCACAGTGGTCTGCCAGTCTGGGGCACCCCTGCCATCCGGCCACAGTATGGACCAAAGGTTCAGTCCCTTTTTCATGACTGTCAGCGTTGACAACTCTTCTGGAATTATAGGTGTTCTCAGGGGACGGATCTAGGAAGGGAGACCCCTATGCGCGCGCGAAGTAGGCGGCCCAAATCATCTAGAGAGAACCTCAGAGATCCACTCGTGCGGGATAGTGGCATGCCCGATCCTCTCTCGTTTCCAGGTGTATACGATGTGGACTCTCCGCTACTGGACTGTATTACGGACGGATAGGAGAACTCTCCGGCATCCGTTTCCAGGTCAAGTAGCTTCTTCCACGTTCTTCCTCCGTCGTTAGAGGCTGCCATGCTGAGCGGAGTCCTCAGTGTGCTGCTGTCGTTGTAGACAATGAGGATGCGGCCCGAAGGGAGCCGCAAGGCATCTATGCCTGAGTTGGGATTGGGCAAGTCGGTCGGGGTTGCCTTGGTCCATGTCCTGCCGTAATCGTGCGATTCGGCGACACAGATTCTTGCCACGGAAGGGGCGGATCTCATGAACATTCTCAGATGTCCTTCCGAGAGTTCCACAATCGACGGTTGAATGACCCCTTTGGGCACTCCCTCGCAGCAGACCGGCCCGAACCTCCTCCAGTCTGATTCTCCTATCACCTCAGCCCAGCAGGTCCACGCTCTGTAGCTCTCGACAGAGCTACCGCATATCACCTCGCCGTTCGACATGGTTATCGGCTTGTTCTTCGTGGGGCCCAACAGACCTGCGGGGAGATAGCTTGGATCGGACCAACTAACTCCGCAGTCATCTGAAGTCAATTGCACACCTGTCCATGTTCCAGGGCTGAAGCCGACCTTGTAGAAAAGGTGCAGAAGCCCCCCACCACCCTTGAACAACACAGGATTCCAGCACGGAGCCCCCTCGTCCCACGCGACTCTCTTGGGCACTGACCACAGACCACGCTCCGACTTGGTCGCCCAGATTGCGACATCCTCCTCGCCTTCTCTGGTTCCGGCGAAGAATGCAACCATGAATTCTCCCTCTTCCACCTCGACTATTGTCGCGGCATGACATTCCTTGAACGCGGCCCTGTCGAAGACGTGCTCCTTTGAGATAGACCTACTGTCAGGGTTATCCTTTGGCAACGGCAGGCCATTGGCTCGTCTCAGCCTTTAAGGCCTTTGATTCCAGCGGAAGTCAAGCATGTCCTGTAGTTCCCCACAGTTGTCTCTGGAATTCGCCTATCATGGTTCCTCTTGATCGAGACACTCAAGTCACCTGTTCCTCGGCCGCTATGAGATATGGTCTCTTCATGCGGGTGATTTTCGGAGGGCCGTGGCCAAGCTAGTGTTGGAGAACAAGCACCCCTCTCAGGAGCGTCATGCTCCCTACTCATCTCACATGAAAGGAAACCGATAAATGCCGCAGACTATCTCCGAGATGAAGTGGGCCGGGAAGGAACGTTGATGAGTCTGAAGCTCAAGAAGATCCGCAACGAAGAAGTGCAACAATGCGTCAAGATACTGCTAGAGTCTGAACCATGGATCACGCTAGGTTGGACCAAGAAAGGAGCAACGAAGGCGATGAAGGACGGGATCAGAGTGGGTGAGGTTCTTGTCGCTGTCAAGGGCAAGGAGGTGGCAGGCTTCATCGTGTTCTTGCCGAAGTGGGGCTTCCCTCTGGGGGGCTATGTCAGACTGTTGGCGGTCAATGAGAAGTGCAGAGGCATGGGCATAGGGAAGATTCTGCTTAAGAAGGCCGAGGAGCGCATATTCCGGAACTGGCCAAATGTGTTCCTGCTCGTGTCGTCCTTCAACACTTCCGCCCAAGGATTCTACAGAAGACTCGGCTACGAGAAGATTGGAGAGATCGCCGACGCGACCGTGAGAGGACATTCGGAGTTCATAATGAGGAAGACAAGAGGGCCAGTTCGGGGGTACAAGCCCGAGCGCAAGCGTTGATGAACGCAATGCATCACTGAGACTTGGGTTTGAACAGAAAACGAACCGCGACGAAGCAGACAGCTGCGATGGAGATGACGGTGGCTATCCCGACGAACGAACCCATGTATCCCATCCCCGCCCCGAGTGTGAAGCCTGTGATGATGGGTCCAAGGGTTTGACCCACATCCATGATGGTGCTAAGAAAACCAAGGCCTGTCCCCATGAGCTCCTTGCTAGTTAGTTCGCTGACAAGAGCAGGTGTGGATGATGTCACCATGGAGAAGCCGATCCCATACACGATTGCGGCCAGGAGAATCAGGTAGAAACTCGTCGTGAGCGGGAACGTCATCAACGCGATTGCTCCAACGATAGATCCCCCGATTATCAGCGTCCTTCTACCCAGTCTGTCCGACAACACACCCATAGCTGGCTTGCTCACCGGAATCATCGCGACCTGCACCGCCGAGACTATACCTATGGAGAAGGCGTCCAGAAGTGCCACCTCCTTGAGGTAGCCCACCAAGAAGAACTCCACGGCGCCGAAGGCGTAGTACTGCGATGCCTCCACCAGACTCGTCGCCACTATCTCTGGGTTCTTAGCAACTATGCTCCATCCCTGGAGGATCCTCGCGCCGCCCTTCAGGGTCATCTTCGTCTCTGTATTCTGAGTTTCGGATCCGTCCTTGAGCAAGAGCGCCATTATCAAGAAAGCCGCGGCCCCGGCCAGTCCCACAGCCAAGTAGAGCTCGTGAAAGTCGTACGCAGTGACGGACAGAATGTACCCTCCGATGATCGGCGCTAGAGTCCTGCCGACAGCGGTTGCCGAGGAGAAGAGCGAAATGCGTTCTCCCTTCTTGGAGGGGTATAGTCCTGCTACGTACGCATTGGCCACTGGGCCGAACATGGCAGTGGCGAAACCGTGGTAGAACCTGACAAGCGCGAGCTGCCACCAAGAACTCACGAACAGATACAGGAATGGAGCGGAGGCGAAGACGAAACCCGAAACAAGCAGTACCTTGCGCCTACCGAAGATGTCCGACAGTGAACCAGCAGGCAGACTCACGAGCATGCCTGGGATCGTTGAGGCGGCCGCGATGAACCCTAACAAGGCCTCTGGTGCACTCAGGGAACTGGCGAAGGGGTTCAGGACCGGGTTCTTGGACATCGTAGAGCTGAAGAGTGCGAAGAATCCCACGACACAGAGAACCCAGAAGAGGTAGCTGACCGAACGTTCGGACGTGTTCATGGCTCGGTCTCCATTATCTTCTTCCTGAGGAAGTCAAGCTCCTGGTTCTTATCGAGCCTTCCCAACTTCGCTGCATGCCTCTGTCTGATGAGGCGAAGCCTGCAGTACGCATAGAGAGCGTCATAGACGAAGGCCTGCTTCTCGATGGCCTCATGATCATCCTTCACTATCATCATCGAGCCACTCGCGATTGCCTCGAGCCCACTGCTCTCCAGAGCCAGTTCGGGTTTCCCAGTGTCTGCAGCCCTCACTATCCTGGCAAGCTCCAGCAGGGCTGGATCGCTGATCCCGTACTTCTCTATGATGGCGTCAAAGCTGCACCTGTCTCCCCTGTGACCCAACTCAACTCCCGGCACATCGAACGGTATTGCGCTCTCCTTTGCTGCTGTTATCTCAACCTGCTCGGGACGTACGAACAGAAACTCGGCCTTCGGATCTACAAACCGACGAATCAACCAAGGACAAGCGACCCTGTCAACATGAACACATTCTCTAGTAACCCACTTCATGGGTCTCGCCTGACTGGGATGGCCGCGCCCCCTACTTGATTTAAGGATTGTCGGATGTGCCTTCTATGTTGCTTCGGTCAGTGACGTTCACCGGGCTCGAACAGATCACTTAAGAATCGTTTCAGTCTTCTAGATCCGATGTGATGGTCAGCGCGGTACGATGATCTCCGTCTACAGCTTCTTCTGCACAATGACACGGTTCTCGCTCAGTTGAGCCACCTTCTTGAAGCCGAATTCCTCGAAGAGCCTCAGTGAGCCACTGTAGAGCGAGGACCTACGGTACTTCTTGCTTGTGTCAATTGGATACGCTTCCACCAGTCTTACGCCGTGAGCCCTCATCGCTTTCAGGGCGGATCGAAGTACCTCTTTTACTACTCCTCTGCCTCTGTGATCTCTGTCAACAAAGAAACATGTGATCCTCCAGAAGGCTCTCTGGCCCAGTGGCTTGTAGTTCCTGATCCTGTCAATGCGAGGCAACTCCTCCCTTGGCCCGAACTGGCACCATCCGACTGGCTCCCTGTTATCGTAGGCCAACACCCCGTGTGACTTACCCTGACTTACGAGCGCCTGCTTCTCCTCCTTGTTCTGCTTCGCGCTTCTCTTTACCCAACTGGTGTACTTTACCCAAGGACTGCCAACATGGAAGAACATACACCAGCAACCTCCCCAAACACCTCCGTGCTTCTTGAAGAGCTTCACGAAGTCGTCCCAAGTGGAAGGCGACAGTTCCTTCCATCCAAGCTCATGAGGAGCCTGCGAACTCGGCTTCTTCCCCTTCAAGTGAACAGTGACGGAACCCGTACTGCAGATAAAAGGCTGAACAACGGTACGGCTAATTGCAGCATGGACAACTTCTGGAACCAAATGGGAAGCTCACCGGCTTTGCAGGGATCCTTCATCAAGCCTAAATATCTGACGGTGAAAGCATGAGAGAATAATACTACAATGGTCAAGATCGGCGATTCCTTGCCCCTAGTGCTGGTGATCGCGGTCGTAGGCATCGTACTGGTCAGGGGACTCCTGTCTGACAGGTCGTGGTCCTCACTAGCTGGCACAACCCAGCGCGACGTGGTCTATCGCACGGTGAACGGGACCGCAGTCAAGATGGATATCCACTTCCCACGAACGATGGGTGATGAACCCCTGCCGGTAGTGGTATACATCCACGGTGGAGCATGGATCGCAGGTGACAGGAACAGCGACGTTGGACAGCTGGACATCATTAGACTCGTGGACAACGGTTACATCGCGGTTTCCATCGACTACAGGCTGGCGCCTGACAATCGCTTTCCAGCTCAGATAGAGGACGCCAAGTGTGCGGTACGTTTCCTACGAGCGAACGCTGAGAAGTACCATCTGGATCCGAAAAAGGTCGGAGTCTTCGGGAGCAGCGCTGGTGGTCATCTCGCCGCGCTGGTCGGAGTCGCGGATCAGTCGGCGGGTTTCGACAAAGGGGAGTACCTGAATCAGTCAAGCCGAGTGCAAGCTGTTGTTGACATCTACGGACCGACAGACCTCAGCATCCTCACGAACAATGCGTTCACAGCAAGCGTCCGTTTGGCGGTCTTCGGCACGCTGGATCCCAACGTTCTGTTGGGGGAAGCCCTGTGACATATGTCTCGAGCGATGATCCGCCTTTCCTGATCCTGTAGGGAGACAAGGATGAAGTTGTGCCTCGGGACCAGTCCGTGCTGCTATACGAGAGGCTTACTGAGGCCCATGTTCCCGTCAAGCTTGTGATGGTGAGGAACGCCGGGCACGGTTGGGTTTCCTCCGGAGGACCGACCGATCCCTCAAGAGCTGAGATCACCCAGCTGATCGTGGACTTCTTCGACCAGCATCTCAAGAACGGCTAGGAGTTACCTCAAGTAGGGTGGGTCGGGCACTGACTCATAAGGAGGTCTGGTGGCCTAGAGAACAAGCGCGCAAGCAGTCTGACCGTGAAAGTTTTAAACGATCAAGGCCATCTCACTTCCGAAGTGGCTTGCCAAGCAGACCTCCGATCAAGAAGCTTGGAACAATCGATTGCGACATGGTGGAGACTACCCCGATAGTTTTCAGAGGTCGACTCTACCGCTTTGAGTACGTGCGTCAGAACTACCATGCGAACAAAACGGGGGCTTCGTACTTCCGCTTCGTTGATGTGGATTCGGGCGAACGCATCCCTGCCTTCGCTGCGGGTTCTCATCTTGGTAGCGCATACGTAGAGAATCACACGGTCTTCGTTTTCGGAGTTGGCGCTTGGGGAGGATCACTGATCAAGGTATTCCGGTCGTCCGATTTGGTGAACTGGTCCTCACGTGTTGCGCTGAGTGTCCCGAAGTGGGGTATGTACAACAACTCGGTCTGCAGGGGGAGAAATCGATATGTTATGGCGATAGAGCTGGGCGAACCTCCGGAGGAAGTCGGGGTTCGGTTTACCATTAGGTTTGCCGAGTCCCGTGACTTGCTCAATTGGCACATCATGCCGCCAGAGTGCGTCCACTCGAGAGATCGCTACACGGCTTGTCCAGCCCTTCGTTTCTTTGGAGAGCACTACTACATGATCTATCTGGAGGCCGAGGCCGGCCCAACCTACGATCCCTACATCGTCCGTTCAAAGGATCTCGCTCACTGGGAGAGCAGCCCGTTCAATCCAGTGATGCACTTCTCAGAGGATGACAAGAAGATCGCCAATCCCAGTCTCACAGAGGAACAGAAAGTTCGCATCTCAAGTGCCGTGAACATAAACAACTCCGATGTGGATCTGTGCGAGTTCGAGGGGAGAACCGTGATATACTACAGCTGGGGGAACCAGACGGGAAACGAATTCCTGGCCGAAGCCGTCCACCACGGGACCCTGGAGAACTTCCTCAGCAGCTTCTTTCCGTGACTCGCCTGAATGAGGAGTCACTCTGAGAGGGACAGAAGCCGCAATGCAACAGTTAATATCGAAGGCGGAAGGCTTCCTGAAGATTGGATTGGGTTATTCTGGCGCATGGTGACTGCGACGGCGTGTGTTCTGCCTCACTCGCTTACTCAGCAAGAAGGAATGCGCAAGTGGTCTTCACCAACCCCTTCGATCTCCTCTCCGAGCTTCGATCACTGACCAACAGTAGCGTGATAGTGGCGGACATCGCCCTGACACCAGCCCACAAGGACGAGATCATAAAGGAGCTGGCCAGAATCAGTGCGACACAGGAAGTGTTCTACTTTGACCATCACCCACTCCCACATACACTGAGCTCGAACGACATACCTGGGGGAGCAGTCACTGGCGAAGGTGGATCATGCTCGTCCGAACTCGTCTACGAGCACTTCAGGAATCAGCTGGACCCAGAGATGAGCAGGGTCGCCGTGTACGGGGCAATAGGCGACTACAGCGACGACACACCTGTCATTAGGGAGATCCTAAGGAGTTGGGACAAAAGGGAACTCTATCTCGAAGCCGGGATCCTCACGGCCGCACTTGAAGGGACGAGAAAGAAGGACTATGACTTCAAGAGAGAGCTCGTCAGGTACCTCTCGCAAAACAAACTGCCGAGCCTCAGAAGGGACTTGGTGGAGATAGCGGTGAGAGAATCTGAGATAGACGAGAAGATGAGGCATGTCGTTAGAGACACCGCAAGAGTTCAAGGGAAAGTGGCCTACGTGAAGGACATACAGTGGTCCCTCGGGAAGGCGGCAACCTACGCAAGGGCCTACATGAAGTCGCCGGTGGGTGTTGCGACCGAGCAGATGAAAGAATATGTGGACATGAGCATAAGGTCTGTCGACTTGACGAATCTACAGGAGATCGTCTCAAGCGTCGCACAGAGCCTCGGCGGAGACGGCGGAGGCCACACCAATTCGGCCGGCGCCCGAGTGCCGAATGGCCATTTCATGGAATTCATTGACGGGCTTGACCGTGAACTCCAGGATAGGCCGAGCATCCACCAGTCTCCGTGACACCATGACGTCTGGCATTTCGGACAGATGCATGTCGCAGTGCTTCCGGTTCTGATCTTCTGGATGGTTGTTCTGCAGGCTGGGCAGGGCTTTGAATCTCGCCGTGCCAAACATTAATCTCCCACATCTGCGCCGCTAACTGTCCGCCATGTCTGAAGTGCATCGGTTCAGGACGAGCGATAACCTCTCGATCTCATACGAGGACTCTGGACAGGGAAGAGCGATCGTCTTCATCCACGGGTGGGCTGCCACGAGGAGGTTCTGGTCAGGTCAGCTCGCCGATCTCTCAAAGAGGTTCAGAGTCGTGGCGTTGGACCTGAGGGGACATGGGGACTCCGACAAGAACTTGGAAGCTGACTACACCGTGGACAGGATGAGTAACGACCTCGATGAACTCATCCGATCTTTGGGCTTGAGGGATTATGTCTTAGTTGGACACAGCATGGGTGGCGCAATAGCAGTGAAGCATGCCGAACGCAAGGGGGCCTCGTCGCTGGTTCTCACGGGCGTGTCCACCAGCATTGAGGGAGGTCTTTCGCTGCTATCGCTTGAGATTCTCATGAAGTTCAGGGGGTTGGCCGAGAAGGTCGTCACGCCCAGGATGTTCGCGCTTGGCGCTGACGAGCGACTGCTGGAATTCGTCAGGAGGGAGTCGGCCAAGTCCTCGGTAGAAGTATTGATGAAAGTGATGAGACAGGTCGCGGGCACTGATCTGAAACCCTTGATCGGGAACGTGAAGATCCCCGCGCTCGTGGTGGCGGGAGAGCGCGACTCAGTTGCGCCGTCCGAACAACAGAAACGCTTGGCTCAACTACTCGGGGCCAGGTTCGTCGTTCTTGAAGGTGCGGGACACAACCTGATGCTCGAAAGGCCGTCCGAGTTCAGCCGGACCATTTCCGAATTCGCGTCATCGTACTGAGAGATCTCCACAGCACAACATATACACCTACTCGTCGGACGAGATTAACGGCAGCAATACCGCCTCTAACAAGATACCTCAGGGCACAGTATCTACTCCTTCCCTCTTCGCGAGTTGTGCCTGCTTCGCGTCCTTCGTCAGCAACTTGGCGCCCAACTTCTTGGCCAGAACAACGTACAAAGTGTCGTATATGGCGAAACCGTGCTTGCGGGCAAACTCGTAGGATTCCCGTAGCAGAACCTCCTGATCCTCTACCGTTCGGACGTTGTGCCCGATGACCGTCCTCAGGGCCTCCATGCAGACCTCTGCCTGATCGCGACTAATTCTTCCGATTCTTTCTGCCGTCAGTATGGCGCTTGTGGTCTCCTTGAAGACGAGCCCAATGCTGTCGACACCCTCAACCAGATATCGGCCGATGGACTCAGAGCCTTCTTCGTGTAGCAGATAGGCAACTAGTGCTGAAGCGTCAATGACTATCGCGGTCATATCTCACAAGCTCGGAGGCAGTCCCCTTGGCCTGAGTCGGGAGCTCGGCCAACATCCGTTCCACTTTCTCAACCCTTTCTCTTCTCTCCAACTCTTCGACCTTGTCCTTTATGAAGTTCCTTATTTCCTCGGGCCAATCTACTTTGTCTCTCGTGCGCTTCATCTTTTCCTTGACCTCCTCAGGCACTTTCACGCTTACGACCGACACTATCATGGCATTGGTAAACCCAGATATAAACCTTCAGGTATACCTTCTCGTCACACCATGACAGGAGTGTCGTGGGCTGCCAAGAGGTGCCCTCGAAGACCGCCTCTGATGTGATCAGAGGACGTCAGTACGCGCTCGCCGACCATTTTGGATCCCGAATTCTCAGAGACGATGAGCAATCACTTGACCCTCAGTCCGAACTTTCTCTCAAGCCACTCAAACCTCCCCTTGAACTTGTAGAACTCCTCTATGTCAGAAACATTGACGACACTGGTCTCCTCTGCTATCTCGTGAAAAGTTCCTGCAAGCAAGGTCTTGATCTTCCCCAACTGAGAGGGAGTTGAAACCAAGAATATCAGAGAATTCCACAGGTCATACGCGTGCTTCAATCTACCCAGCGCCTCGCTGACGTTGCCCCCGATCTGAACCTCGAACACGCATCTCGGCACCCTTCCGGTTGGCCTGAACCACACCACATCGTAGCGGTAGTTCTCGAAGCTCCAGTTCCTTTGTGGTTTGTAGCCAATCAGCTCTCCTATGGCAAAGAGTTGCCCAACCAACGCATCGTGGAGATCGGGTTCTTCAGCCCTCGTCTTGCGAGGCTCGCTCAACGCGACGACCTTCGGGGCGGACAACCCACTCAGCTCCTCAAGCAATCTCATGCTTCTTTCCCTCTTAAGGACCAGGAATCCCTGAATCGCGTTGAACCTGTACGCCGTCAGTTCATTGAACTTGTCCAGGGAGATGTCTACTTGCCTGATGTCCTTCAGGAACAGGAGATAGGGCCAAGTGTTGCCCTGTATGTCCCGACCCCACACCCTTTGGGCGATGGACTCTGCCACGCGGACAGATGCCTGACTGGGCTGAGACGGGTACTTGAGGCAAACCACAGACGAGTAGATGAACCTCTTGCTGTTATACGAGAGCAGGATGTCCCCGAGTTCGACCTTGTTCCACAAGTGCTCTTGACTGGATTTCAGCCCCCAGACCTTCACCGGGCCGGAAACATATTGTGCACGGAGTGCATCTGCCAGATCCTTGTCCGAGATCTCCAGCTCCTCAAGGCGAACCCCGTCAGCAACGCTCCGATTGATGTGTACCATCAGGCCTGGGGCTAGGAGAACCTTGCCCATTTGTTGGAAGCAACTTGATATAGGTCTAAAAGACTTCCGGTGATTGCTAGGTACTGTCGGATCTGTTCTGCCAAGAGTCCGAAGTACCGAATCCCTCTTGTGTTCCGGTAAGAACAATAGCTCTATATCTGACAAGGAGACGGTGAATTGTATGCCCAGTCAAGCTTTGGATCCCTTGAATACCCGCAAGGCTGGCCACGGGGCATTTGGAACCGCAGGGCTTCGTACGATAGCGTTCCCTATCGGCGGGATAGGAACGGGCACGGTGTCCCTTGGTGGTTCAGGCGAACTGAGGGACTGGGAGATCTTCAACAGGCCGGGCAAGGGCGTTCAACTTCCCCACACCTTCTTTTCGATCCGGTGCGGACAAGGCGGGTCGGAGGCGGTCTCGAAGATCTTGGAGGCCGTGCCTGATCCTCCATATACGGGGGACCAAGGCTACGATGGATCTAGGGCGCAAGGTCTGCCCAGGTTCAGGTCTAGCAAGTTCGATGGCGAGTACCCGTTTGCCTCTGTGCGGTTCTCCGACGACTTGCCAGTCAGCGTTTCCCTCGAGGCGTTCAACCCACTCGTCCCGCTCAACGACAAGGACTCTGGACTCCCAACAGCCATCCTTCGTTACAGGCTCAAGAACAGAACCAACAGGAAGGTCAAGGTCACGGTCTGCGCTTCTCTCTGCAATGCCGTAGGTCATGATGGCAAGTCAAAGGTCGGCAGATCTTGGACGGGGTTCGGGCGGAACCTGAACGAGTTGGTCCGCGAGGGAGGCGTCATTGGGATCAAGATGAGTTCGGGGAAGTACGAGCCATCGGATCCGAGGCTTGGAACGATGGCAATAGGCACGACTTGGGACAGTGTGACGACGCTATTGAGGTGGCCCAAGGGTGCTTGGTGGAACGACATTCAATCCTTCTGGGACGACTTTTCGGAGGACGGACAGCTCAACGATGTTGATGGGGCCGAGCCCAGTCCAGAAGGCATGACGGACATTTGCTCGCTTGGCCTCATGGCTGAACTGAAGCCAGGAGAGGAGGTCGCGTTGCCATTCTTCATCGCATGGCACTTCCCCACAAGGCTCAACGAGTGGAACAAGCAGGAACAGTTTCGCCTCAAGCCCCTCAAGAACTACTACGCCACAGAGTTCAAGGATGCATGGGAGGTCATCAGATACGTCGCAGCCAACTACGAGAGACTTGAGAGACAGACGCGGGAGTTCCACGATATCCTCTTCGGCAGCACTCTTCCACGCGCTGTGACCGACGCCGTATCAAGTCAGGTCTCGACAATCAGGACAAACACGTGCTTCAGGCTGGATAACGGAGACTTCTTCGGGTTCGAGGGCTGCGGGGAAAGTCAGGGGTGTTGCCCGATGAACTGCACGCATGTGTGGAACTACGCACAGGCTGTGGCCTACTTGTTCCCATCGTTGGAGAGATCGATGAGGAGGACAGACTTCCTCGTGAACACAGAACCGGACGGCAAGATGGCCTTCAGGACCAATCTGCCTACTACTGAGTACATTCCATGGACGTTCCACGCGGCCGCCGATGGACAGATGGGCTGCATCATCAGGTTGTACAGGGAGTGGAGACTCTCGGGGGACGCCGAGTTCTTGAGAAGGATGTGGCCTGCGGCGAAGAGAGCGCTCGAGTACGCGTGGAAGCCCGGCGGGTGGGATCCCGACAAGGACGGCGTGATCGACGGAGTCCAACACAACACGTACGACATCGAGCTCGTCGGGCCCAACACGCTGACCGGCACTCTGTATTTGGCCGCATTGAAGGCCGCCGCCGAGCTGGCAAAAGTGTTGGGCGACACGGACGCGGACGATTACCTGAGGATCTTCGAGAGCGGCAGCAGGAGATACGACGAGCTGCTGTGGAACGGGGAATACTACATCCAGAAGCTGGAGAACAAGGACGATCCAAAGTATCAGTACGGAGAAGGCTGTCTCTCGGACCAGCTCATCGGGCAGTGGCTTGCGACCCAGTTGGGCTTGGGCTACGTGTTCCCGAGGGAGAGGGTGAGGAGGGCACTTCGCTCGATCTTCAAGTACAACTGGAGGAAGGACTTGTCTGACCATCACAATGTTCAGCGGGTCTACGCGCTAGGGAACGAGCCCGGGTTGCTGGTTTGTACCTGGCCGAGAGGGGGAAGGCCGCAGTTCCCGTTGCCGTACTGCGACGAGGTCTGGACCGGCATCGAATATCAGGTGGCGAGCCACATGATCTACGAGGGCATGGTCGAGGAAGGTCTTGAGATCGTGGCGGGCGCCCGTAGCAGACACGACGGCGTAAAGAGGAACCCATGGAACGAGTTCGAGTGCGGCGACCACTACGTGCGGCCCATGTCGAGCTATTCCCTGCTGCTTGCGCTGAGTGGATTCCTGTACGATGTGCCATCTGCTTCTCTGACCTTCGCACCCGCCATCAACCAAGAGAGGTTCAAGGCCTTCTTCTCCTGCGGAACCGGTTGGGGACAGATCGGCCAGCACATGTCGGAGAAAGCAATGAAGGTCTCCGTCGACCTCAGGTACGGCGAGATGAAGGTCTCCGCCGTCCAGTTAAGATGGCCCAGCTCAGGACAGCGTAAGGCCGTCGAATGTAGAGCTTCGGTGGCTGGGAAGAAATTCGGTGTCAGCGTCGTGAAAAGCGCAGGCAAGTTGAAGGTCGTGTTCGCCGACCAGATCGTCCTGCACCAGAAAGACACTCTCATGATAGGGATAATGAACCGCTGAAGAGCCCACCCCACCTTCCCAGCACTCGATGTTGTAGCCGCTGTCCGAGAACGAGAGGCCCGCTGAACTCCCATGTAGGCATGGATTCGGGAGGAGGTCTCTCCCGCTTGAGGAGGAACTGCGGGCAAGTGCGTGACTAACGCGAGTTTGAGGCAGGAATGTCGGACCCGTGAACAGATATATTCTTGCGATCTTAGCATTCCGGATTGTGGTAATCGATTGAGATCATGCACAGTGGGCATAGCCATGCTCGGCGACGAAAGGGAGCCCGTGATGGCCAAAGTTACATCAAGATGCATGGAGATCGTCGAAAAGACGGCCGAGATCATAAGCAAGAACGTCACCTACACGGACGGTTCATCCCCCAATGTTGTCACGGGCTCAAGAATCATAACGTCCATCAGAACATCAAGGGAGGTTGGCGAGGAGATCGCCAGGGCCAATGCAAAGATAATAGTGATGCTGTACTACATATGGGATTTCCCATATCTGGCATGGCCGTTCATAAACATGGTTGGCAAGGACAAGCCGATACTCAGTCTATCGAACAACGAAGGACAATACCCTGGAAACGTGGGACTGCTGGCAACGGATGGTGCTCTGAGGCAGACAGGCCTCAGGACACACAGGATAGTCGGAGACTTGGACAGCCCAGAGGTTCAGAAGAAGATCGCTGACTGGATCAGAGCAGCCGAAGCGTACGCGTCGATCAGAGGACAGGTCTACGGAATGTACGGCGGTCATTCAATGGGCATGGAGACGGGGTACTTCCACCTCGTGCCAATACAGAAGACGTTTGGAGTGACAACATATCAGATAGACCAGCTCCTACTCGTCGAGAGAATGAAGGAGCTCGATGAGAAGGAAGTCGAGAAGGGGTTCAGGTGGTTGAGCGAGATGCTGGGCGATAGGATCAAGTTCGATGGCAAGATGCTCACTCCCGAGACCCTCAGGACACAGATCAAGCTTTACCTGGCCATGAAAAAGGTCAACAACGAGTGGGGCTTCGATTTCTGCGGCATAAAGGGTCAGAGGGAACTCACAGAGCACGTCTGCATAACCGACGTATCCGAGATGCTCATGAATGACCCATACGACTGGAACGGAGCGAAGGAGCCGTTCGTATGCTCAACGGAGGCCGACTCATTAGCGGCGCTGACAATGCAGATACTCAAGTACGTAAGTGGTGGACTGCCGCCGCTGTTCGCAGATGTTCGACTATACCATCCTGACATAGACGTATGGGACTTCTGCAACTCGGGAAACCATCCGAGTTGGTACGCAGCTAGGAGCAACAATCCCAAGGAGAACTTCAAGAAAGTGACCCTTCACCCGGCGCTGGAAATGTACTTCAAGGCAGGAGGGGCGTCCGTTGAGTTCGATGCAGCGCCTGGAGAGATGACCTTCGCGAGACTGGGCCTACTTGAAGAGAAGTTCTACATAGTGATGGCCAAGGGAACAGTGCTCGATCTGCCAGAGGACGAGAGAAAGAGGATAAACAGTCAGACCAGTCCAACATGGCCGCATCTTCACGTCAGATTGCCGTGCAGCTTCGAAGAATTCGTGGATACCTTCCCATGCAACCACATATTGGCCGTGCCGGGAAACCACGTCACCGAACTCACGCACTTCTGCGAGATCGCAGGCGTCAAACCAGTGACATTAGGAGAGGACGGCAAGCCAAGACAAAAGCCGATATGGGAAAGAGTGAGGTAAGGCTTCCCAAGGTCTCTGAAATCAACAGCCAACGCAGTATGTGCGCGAGAAAGCATGTCTGAGTAGCTTTTGAAGTCTTATTAGCTTGAGACTCGAAAATAGGTCATGGACGGCCACGCATTCCTCGCTGTTGACCTCGGAGCCGAAAGTGGCAGGGCGGTAGTCGGAAACCTGAACGAAGCGAGAATTCGGATGGAAGAAGTATATAGATTTCCAAACGTGCCAGCGAGGATCGGCAACCATGTCTATTGGGACGTACTGAGGTTGTGGAACGATGCAAGGCACGGTATCACGGCTGCTCAAGCAGGATGCGCCGGGAAGCTTTCATCAATAGGTGTCGACACGTGGGGGGTTGACTTTGCGTTCGTTGACGGTAATGGTGAGCTCATCTGGAATCCCCGCCACTACAGGGATAGCAGAACCGAAGGTGTCATGGAAGAGGTCTTCAAGAAGGTTCCAAAGGAAGAAGTCTATTCCAGGACTGGAGTTCAGTTCATCAGGATCAATTCCCTTTACCAGATGTATTCATTGGTGCTAGACAAGTCGCCCGTGCTCAGCGCCGCGCATAGGCTTCTCATGATGCCTGACCTGTTCAACTATTGGCTAGCCGGGTCAAAGGTCTCGGAGTTCACCGATGCAACTACGACTCAGTTCTACAATCCGGTCAAGGGAGATTGGGACTATGAGCTATTCGAGAAGCTCTCCATTCCGACGCACTTTTTGCCAGAGATCATTCAACCCGGATCTTCTCTAGGAAAGATCTCAAAGGACTTGGCCGACGACTTGGACATCAGCAGGGAAATCTCGATCGTAGCCCCAGGTTGTCATGATACGGCTTCTGCAGTTGCCGCTGCGCCGCTTGAGGGGGAGGATTCCGCTTACATAAGTTCGGGAACTTGGTCTTTGGTGGGAGCTGAGGTTAGAACTCCGGTGATAACCAAGGAATCCCTAGACTACAACTTCACGAACGAAGGCGGGGTTTTCGGAAAGTTCAGGCTGCTACGTAATGTGCAGGGAATGTGGTTGGTCCAAGAATGCAAGCGAATCTGGGCTTCACAAGGAAAGGACTTCTCATACGATGAACTCACACAGCTTGCAAGCAAATCGAGACCCTTCGTCGCCCTGATAGACCCCGACAATACGGGCTTCACCGCTCCTTCCAACATGATAGACGAAATCCTGAGTTACCTAGAGCATACGGGTCAAAACAAGCCGAAGAATGAAGGAGAGTTGATAAGGATCATTCTCGAAAGCTTGGCGTTCAAATACAGGAACGTAGTAGAGCAACTCGAAGACCTGACGGGATTGGCGATCAACCAGATCAACGTAGTAGGGGGCGGGTCAAGGAACTGGCTGTTGAACCAAATGACAGCTGATTTCACGGGCGTCAGCGTTGTGGCAGGTCCGGCAGAGGCAACGTCGATCGGGAACGTCCTAATGCAGGCTGTCGCAATGAGACTAGTGAAGACCCACGAGGACCTTAGGTCGATCGTCAGGAACTCTTTCGAGCTCAAGAGGTATGAACCAAATCCGAATGCCGAGGTCGAGGACACTTACAGGCGGTTCATTGAGTTGGCCCACAGGAAATGGACATGAACCTACCCGCGCGACGCACACGCAGGTAAGGAATCCTACGTCTCCTGCGAGTTAACACCCCAAAGGCAGCTTGCCGGAGAAATCAGTTATGTCGAAGTATAGCGTCCTCTCACGCCCATCGGACAGAACAATGTCCACTCGATCACAATGCTTGTGCCCCTTGACAACGAGACTCTGGCGCTTGAGTGTCCAATCCCTCCCTTTGTTGCCAGACTTCCGTGCAAGGTATTCGTACTCAACTGCCACGCCGTCTACCTCGTCCTCGGCATCCAGTATGACTATGGCCTCGCTCACCGAATCGCCTGTTCTCTCAATGATCCTGGCCAATTGCTCCCCCTTCGTACCAAGAGATCAGTACCAGCTGCTCCATTGCGCATCGCCCAATGACAACCTGCGATGAGGTGAGATAGCCAGTGATTGTCGCAGATTACTGTCGGAAGTTCGGCAAGATAACCACTCACGAGACATCGAGTGAGTTTGACTATCTGCAGGAGGAGCAACGGCGGCAATACCGCCAGTGGTGTGTACCCGAAAAGCTCAAGAAAAGATGCAGGGTCTGTGGTACCACGATCAGAAAGGGAAAGAAGCGTCGCCCTGACAGGCAGGCTCACTCTAAGGGTCCTATCCCTGTGGAAAAGTTGTAGTCCACAACTACTTCGTTGACGAACATCCTCTTGCCCTCGATCTTTACCTCGCCACCAGCAGGGGTCACGACTATGACCGCAGCTGAATCCGCCGACAATGTGAAGCTGGCCAGGCCGGTCACGTTCCGTTCGAGGAACTTGTGGGTGACGGCGTCATACAGATCCTTCGGCCCAGGGCCCACATCGATCTCCACCGCCCTTTCGACCACGTATGGGTTGTAGTAGAGATATGTCGGATAAGCCTCGTCGTGGTAGAAGTCGGTCACCAAGCAGTCGAGCTGCAAGATCTTCTCGTCGTTCGTCGATCCGATTATGCCTCCGAATATGCCCACGTGAGACGAACCGTAGAGACCGAAGTCTGTGGCCGCCCAACCGTCTCCAAGAGCGTCGCCCGTCGCGTAGGGGCTCTTCTTGGCCCAGTTCTTCCTCAGCCCCTCGTATGCCACAACATGGTTCGGATCGCCCTTCCAGAAGGCAGAGGACTGCTGGTCCTCGGGAAGGGAATCGGAGTAGAAGAGCCTTGCATTGTTCGCTGCGTTGAGCATCCACTTGCCTATGGATCTGGCAAAGCGGGCATCATATCGTACCAAGGGTACCAGAGGAGCCGCCATGGAGAAAGTGTTCATGGCGAAGGCATAGCCGCCTCCGTCCGTGTTGCTGCCGACCAGACCGTGGCAGTCGTATCCCCCCCAGTTGCTGGCGATCACCCCCCATCCTGGCCTGGGGGAACTCGTGCCGTCAAAGCACCAGTTGAGGAACTTCTCCACATCATAGTTGCGCCCAAGCTCCGCGTTCATGCGCGCGGCCGTGTATGCTCCGAAGGGAAGGAGGACCTCGTAGAACGGGTTGGCGATTGTCTTCTGCGTTTCTTGGAGGAACTGCATGCCCCAGTCCGCGGCCTGAAGGTACTTGGCCTCACCCCACTTGATGTATGCCGCGTACTCTAACCAAGCTATGCCCGCCGCAGCGTCGGGCTCTTTCCAGATACCGTTGTCGAAGGGGGTCATGGTGTCGAAATCGAAAGCCGTGTGGCCGAAGTTCGGCACCCCGTCCTTGCCTCCCATGTGATAACAGGCGTCGTACCATTTGTCTGCGGTTATCTTCACTTCCTGCTGCATGTTGCCCACATTGGGATAGTAGTAGACGAGAGCGTAGAACAGTATGTGTGGGTAGATCTCATACCAGAAGCTCTGCCCGCTGTCGGCGTGCTTGTCGTTGAGGAAGAGGTACTCGCCGTCGTCGACATTGAACCAATTCTCACACATGGCGACCCAGTTGTGCCCGCTTTGATTGCTCTTGTCGATCCCCACGAGAGTGGCGCCAAGCACCGCTGCGACACAATTGATCGCCTCTCCCCCTCCCTCTCCTTGCCTAGGATCACCAACGTAGGACGGCATGTCGAACGAGATCTGCTTGAAGTTCTTGTACGACCTGTCCCACCTTATCAGCGGGAGATTGTCTCCTGTCAGGTCGAAGTTGAAGACGAACTCGTCATATGCTCTTGCCAGAGCCCTCCAGTCCTTCATCTGATAAGGAGAGGGCACGTTAGGCATCAGCTTGACCCTGTCTATCTCGATCTGATTTGTGCCCTCACTCATTTCGGGTGGAAGGAAGAACTGTCTGATATAAAAGTAGGTGAGCGTAAGAGAGACCACAACCACGACCACCGCGACTAGCCGCAAGAAGATGGGCCGTGACTTCCCGCCGGCGCGAGAGGCCATCAGTACTGCCCGAGCCAGATTGACGATATAAGTGTCACAACACTTGACCGAATGCACTGAACAGCAGAGAACGTGCGGTGAGAGCCACTGGATTCGGTTGGTCCGATGGGATCTCCGACCTAGTAGAGATCGGAGCAGACGCGCTAAACGTTCAGGCAACGCTGATCGAGATAAGCAAGCCAAGGGAGAATTCCTCGGGAGGGTCTGCTCCCCTGCCGACATCGCAGGACAGCATGTCCTGCCGTTTGACACGGCTGACGAGCTGGAAGCTCACCCGGGAGCCATGGTCCGGGACCTCTTGACGACCGACGGTGGGCCGATACATTGGACAGAAGCGGGACACGAAATGCCCTTGTCGGGCATCGAGGTTCCGTTGGGGGCCCTCGCCGTCTTCGGGAGGTACTAGTCCTGCTAGCGCAGGCGCGACCCAAGAAGACTCAGTCCGAGTTTTAATAGTCAGAAAGCCGCACCCGACAACGTCATGGATGAATGCGGCGTTGTCGCACACGCAGACGAGACCGAGATCTGGAACAAACATCAGAAGGTTATTTTCCGAAGATCAGCTCCCGGAGGACGCTACTTCTTCACTACGTACGTGTTCGACGGTGCAAACTGGATCAGATCCTCATCCGAGCATAACGTCCTGGTCTGTGGGCCAAACTTCGACCTTGCCGCCGACAGTTGCCAAGCACTGGAAACCAGCCCGAGTCACGCTGAGCTGGCACTCAGGGGAAGGAAAGAGGACGCGACCGACCTGCAGGGCGAGAAGTTCGCCTACGAGTGGGACGCAATGGTGGCCACTTCGGCCGACGATCCTTGGATCCGCTTCAAGGTCACCGTGCACCCCTCTAGGACCATGTCGTTGGACACATCCGGCTTTCCCGAACCCGGCCTCCTGATCGACCTCGGCCCGCTTCCCCCCTATGAGAGAGGCCACTTCGAGTGGCTCAAGACGGAAATATCCAACCCCACAGTGAGCTGTCACGGCACTCCGGGCAATGACTTTCCGGGGTTGTACTTCTGGGACACGTTCAGGAAGTCAGAGGTCATGATGTACTTCAACATGGGTTCGATGAACTGGATGTCAAGCGACAACTTCCGCAGGTTCCTGCAGTACAGGTGCTCGCTCGTAAGGGATTACGCGAAGCGGCGGTACAAGGTAGGCCTGTGGGCTTCCAGCCCAGGGGCCGGCAAGTTCCCGGCAGGAGACCAGACTTTCGAGTACTGGCTGTACCAGAGGTTCAGGCAGCGAGGCCCCTCAGAGCAGGACGCTGTTGTCGAGATGATCGAGAACGCACTCCCCCTGATCCCGTCGGCGCCGTCATGGCCCGAAAAGGCGACGACCTGGGCCGACTTCTCGGACAGATGTCTCAATGACTCGGTGGTCAGGGATTGGTGTTGGGTCGAGGTCGATGGCGTAGAGGGGTTCAGAGCCTATGTCAAGGGAACCCCGAGGGCTTGGCAAGATGTCTTCCCGGACACGGACTTCTCAAAGCCGAGCAGGCCCGGCGACTTCGAGACTCTGGACATCCTTCACCCGCTACTGCTCTATTCGAGACTGCCGCCTAACTCCAAGTGGGCGGACCTGGCGGAGAATCTGTCCTCTACGGTCGAGAAGCTCTACTCAGACAGCAAGCTCGGCGGAGATCTCATCGATGTCTGGCCGTACCTCTACAGGCAGAACAGGTTGTGGTGGTTTGCGTTCCTCAGGAACGACAAGAGGATGCTGGAGAGGGTGATCGCCGACATGAACGAGTCGATCAAGCTGGCGAGGAACGTGGGCTATATATTTCCCCTGTTCTTCGACAGCACAACAATGGACAAATCCATGAGCGGCACGAATCCCGGAAACGGCGGGCTGTACGCCTACAACATGATCCTTGCCCACACGGCCACCGGCGATCCGAGCATGCTGGACGAGGCCAAGGCGGCGCTGAACGTGATCTACCACGCCCCGGCCGACAGGCTATTTCATGAGCCTATCGAGCTCGGGTTCGGAGCGCTGGCCTCGTTGGCGGTTCAGTCAATCACGGGAGACGAGAGGTACCTGCGCGTGATGAAGTACTTGCTCAGCCAAGAGCTGCGGATGTTCTACTGGTACAGGGAGAGCTCGGTTCCGGCGAGTAGGTATTACGACACAAGAGGCATGGTGCAGGCCTGCGCCTCGATGATGTACCCGGCGATGTTCGAGAACGTGATCAGCATCCTCCCTTGGACGCTGATCTTCAAGCACTGGCGACCCCCGGAAGCTATGCTGCGGATGGTGAACCTGCAAAGGGTCCACAATTTCTATATGTTCCCGGCCTGCCTTCCGGACAACGCAAAGTTCAAACACGAAGACCCGTGCGAGTACATTCCATTCGAGAACTTGCAGCTGCTCGAAGCCGACGAGGAGACGGGCTATGTCGGCAAGGAGATCTACGGCGCTGGTGAGACGCTCTGGATGTACTTGATGTTCGAGGCCTTGGCCAATACAGAAGACAGAGATGTGATGGTGCTGAACCTAGACTGCCTTGATCATGATGTTCTGACGAAGTACCCCCCCGAGGAGAGGGCCTTCCTGATCTACAACCCCACCGACAAGCCCAAGGAGGTGTCAGTTAGGATCCCCCATCTGACGGGTAGGACGTATGCGGTGTCCTCGAGTGGGGAGGACAGGGCGCGAGCCGAGGGCAGCTACACGAGAGAAGAGCTGTCCGAGGGCATCAAGGCGAAACTTGGATCGAGGGAATCACAATTCCTTCGGCTCAGACCAACTTAAAGACAAAGCAGATCCAGAGAACATCAGGAGGATCGCTTCGCTGGGGACGACGCTATCAGGTTATATGTCGACCCGACAGTTGCTGCCGAGAGGCCGTATGGGAAAGAGCACGATCTTGGTGACGGGGGCGACGGGGAGAATTGGCGCCAATCTGGTCAAGGATCTTGTAGCTCAAGGCTATAGGGTCAGGTCATTCGTAACTCAGAACGACCCACATCTGAAGAAGCTGTCAGACCTGGCCACGGAGATCGCCTACGGAGACCTGACAGACTATGACAGCTTGACGAGAGCTGTGCGGGACGTTGATGTCGTCGCGCACTTGGCAGCGGTGATGGGCAGGCCATCCGAAATGTCGAAGCACGCCTATCTCGACATCAACGTGGTGGGAACGCTGAACACCCTTGAAGCTAGCGTCCAGTCGGGCACCGTCAAGAAGTTCGTTTTCGCAAGCACTGATGCCACTTACCCGGTCGTGAAACCACTCTACTCTCCGATCGATGAGAACCACCCTCAGAGGATCGATAGCCTCTATGGTTTCGTGAAGGTCGCAGGGGAGCAACTCTGTCTCGAGTATTCCCTTGAGTTCGGGCTGCCCGTGACTGTTCTCAGGTACGGATGCGTCCTGACACCGCCCGAGCTCATCACCATGATCCTTCCGTCGTGCATTGGCTTTCCGGACCAAGTGGCGGACAGCATCGTGGAGGTGAAGTACTCGGGCGGTCAGACCAAGCCGGTGAAGGCCCAAGATGTCTTCTCGGACAAGAGACTCAAGGTGTGGAGAGATCTCACTGGCAGGCCATGGAAGGTGCACTGCTCAGACGTTAGGGATGTCGTGGACGGGACCATCTTAGCTATCGAGAAGAAGGCCGCGGAGAACGAAACGTTCAACATTATGGGCGCGGCAACATTCGCCTATGATCAGGCTGTCCCGTATGCGGCGGGTCTCTTGGGTCAGGAGTACCTGACGATCGACTTACCTCACTACCTAGCCTACGAGGTCGACTTGTCGAAGGCCAAGGGCCTGCTCGGGTTTAGGCCGAGATACGACGTGTTCCGTATGATCGACGACTCTGTCAAGGTCCTGAAGGGACAGGACGTCGGGGTGATACCCTCGGGCTTTCAGCCCTGAGACAGCGAGAGGATGACCGTAGCGCGTCGAGGAAGGGGGACGTTCAAGGCCTAGCCCTTGTGGAGGTCCCGCTCAGCTTGATGCGTTCGAGAACGTTGAGTGAGACCTAGAGTCCCGTCTCCAAGTTGTCGTTTGAGAGACCTCTCCTGCTTCTCTCCTCGCTGCCCAGCCTCAGCGTCACCTCATGCTCTCCGCGAGGCAAGTGCTTGACGCAGACGCGTGCTTGCTTTGTCCTCAGGATGACGCAGGGGATTCCAACGCAGGCAATCGACTAGTAGGGGAGTACCCATGCTCCCTTGAGTACCATGGCTATTGCCACGCCTATCACGATCGCCAAACTGGAGCCGAGGATCAGACCTGCTGCGATGGTCGTCATGTTTTCCTTGAACCAGGTTTTGCCGTAGACCTTCTTGAGCGCCAAACCAAACACCCCTCCCGCCAACGAGGTGATGCATGTGGGAAGTGGGGTGGATGTCCCGATCGCTAACCCTATCAGGGAGAACGGGACCTTGAGGAAGTCGAGCCCTATTGACACGATGGAGCCCACAGCAGCCGTCCCAAGGATCAGCGGGAGCGCGTTCTGTGTCCCGACCTTCCCTGTGATCCAGAGGCCTTCCATCATGATCTTCGCGGGCCAGTATATGTCGACCGCGGGGTACAGCGGCGAAGGTACCGGCGCAATGCTCCAGAAGAGCGAGACAAACAAAAAGGAGAACAGGACGGCCAATGAGGACGCGAGGATCTGGCCCTTGATGAAGTCCTTGTAGTTGGTCTCCATCAGGTCGCTCAACTTGAACCAGCCAGTCCACCACGCTGCCCCCCCCGTGGAGCCCTTTGGCACGAACCAGACATCCACCCCCTTGTACCCGCTCGCCAAGATCCCCGCTTCGTGCACGTACGGTATTGTCATCTGGAAGCCCGAGACCGCTACTGACCTAGCAGCTATCATGGACGCGAGGAACGACCAGCCCAGTACGAACAAGACCGCGATCCATATGGGGAACTGCGTCAGGAACATGACGAGCAGGATGATGATGGTGCTGGCGCCAAAGAAGAGCGTGAGTATGAGCCAAAGCGAGAGCTCACCCTTGCGCCTTGAAGATGGAGAAAGCCGCGTCAGGCTCCTGAACGCGCTCACCAGGTAGTCTGGGTGCCTTATCACCGGGACTAGTGCTCCAGCCACCGCGAGGCCGATGATGGGGTAAGCCCAGATCGAGATCATGGACCTCTGGTACAAGGTGCTCACGTTCATCCCAGGAGTCCAAGCGAGCAGGCCCGCCTTGGCGGCGAGGAAGTTGCCGAGGAAATAGAACCCGAAGGATCCGAGAAATATCGAGACCACGACGTTCAGAGGCATTATGAATCCTCCCATGAATACCAAAAGGTCCGTGGCGATCCCGAACGAAGCGCCTGGCAGAACCAACTCAAATGCGTTGTTCAGGTCAACCCAAGGGATCGGGATCGGCACGAGCTTGAAGAACGTGGCGAAGGGCGTGGTGTAGAGGACTAGGTTGTACACGAAAGCTACAAGCGCCGAGACCGTGAGGAGCCTCTTCTTGCTTGACTCCTTCTCGGGCAGCGTCAGTAGCATCTGAGCCGTCACTTCCTGCATCGGGAACGGAAGCTTCTCCTCCTCCGCGTACAGCTTGAAGAATAGGAAGCCCAGGGCCAAGTCAATGACCTTCCCCGTGAGGATCCATCCCGCCAAGGCTATGATCACTGGCATGACCCAATCGGCATGCAGAAAGGTTCTCAGCAGGAGGGCAGGCGAGTTCGGCGGTGGAGCCCACCAGCCGGGTATCTCCAAGGGTAGCGGCAGGCCCGTGGCGGGAGACAGGAACTGCCAAGTCACCGGAGATATGGATCTGAAGTAGAATTGGTACAACAGATCTAGGAAGATGACGTCACTTGCAGTGACAGCACTGCAGCTCCAGATGATGAATATCTCCTGTTTGCTCAGCGAGGTTCCCATGAGCCCGGCCAACTCTATGGCGAGCACTGCGACTATGAATCCCACATCCCCTCCGATGCCTATGCCGGATGTCAGAGTGGTGAACAAGACCGCTGGCATCAGGAAGACGCACGCATAGAGTATGGCTAGAATTGACCTAGTGGTCAGTCCATTCTTGTACGTCGTTTCAGCGTCGCTCATTGCGCCTCACCTTGGTACCTGGACTTCATCGCAGGGGAGAGGCTACGCCATTGGAGGAACTGCTTTCTCACGGCATCGATCACGACGTAGTTGGACTTCTTCCACGTGTTCGCTTCCCCTGTCATCCTGGTGATCTCAAGGCCGGTCACCCAGCGGCGATCCTTCGGGTCGAATGTCGCGTTGATGTTCATCCTTTGGTTTATGCCGGCAGGGAAGGGCGCGATGTGGACCACAACCGACAGCGTCTTCGACCCTTCTCCGTCCGTCGCTTTCTCCTCGTATGAAGTTTCCTTGGTTGCGAAAGGAACTCCAGCTCCCTCGATGGCGTAGGTGTTGAAGTATTCCCTCAGGAACACCAGTGACCCTTTGGCTTCGTCTTGGCTCACGAACACAAAAGGCAGAGGGATTGCCCAATGGTTGCCCACGGGCTTCGTCGATATGGTGAACCTCCTCTCCAGAGAGGGAGTCACCATCTTGGAGGCCTTGTAGAGCGGGTAGAAACTGGGGATTATTATGACTGCTAAGATCAGTCCGATTGTCAGTACCGCGAACATTGAGGAGTAGTTTGGGAAGAACCCTATTGGGAAGAAGCCTGGTACCTGGATCAAGACCTGTAATAGGATGATGCCCGAAACGTAACCGATGACGACGCTGACCACTGCGTAGGTCACGATCTCGCCTAGGAAAATGCCGATGATATGCAGGGGCGAAAGGCCGATGGCCCCCAGCACGCCGATCTCCTTCGACCTCTCGAAGACCACGGCAAGCACCAAGTTGAGAATACACAGGGCCAGAATCGCCAGCGGCAGCAGGAAGGTGCTGAAGCCGTATGATGTTACTCCCTTCGCAATGGCGTAGTTGTCCACCTCAACGGCGCGCCCCACTTCCTCGGACGCATAGACCTGAAGCGTGGTCTGCTTCGCCAACGCTATGGCCGCGTCCTGCACACCATCGCTCTTCTGGAAGCCCAAGACCGCCGCGTACGCGTTGCCCCCGATGTCGATAGCCAGGCCGTACGGAACAAAGACTAGATCCCTGGTTGAGAAGAACCCGATGCCAGTTATTATCCTGAGATCCCGCGGAGTCGCGGTATTCTGGTCCAAGTCAACTATGCTGTCGGCCTTTGTAGTGTTCAGGATACCTACCAACCTTAGGGGCAAGCCCTCCAACGAAACTGTGTCTCCCGGCCTCACGTCGAGCTTCTCGGCGAGCTCGTCCCCGATCACAGCGACGTGCAGCTCACCCGCGGGCAACCATTGCCCACTCGCCAGCGCACTCGACCAGCCAGTGATGCTCGCCTCCTCGGATGTCAACCCGTAGACGGCATAGACGCGGCCCTCCCGGGTCTGTCCGTTAAGGTAGCTGAACAACTTGAATCCTCCCTTCAAGTATTCCCCCGGCGGATAGAGTACTGCCCTGGGACAGACAACCGTTTCAGATGCGTCAAACCCTGAGCTCAGTGCGTCCGGCAACCAGTAGTTCAAGGAGGAGTACTTCAAGTCCCTAACGTACAAACCAGTGTAGTAAGCCTGACCTATCCTCGGAAACTCCTTCACGGTAGTGTATGGGTATACTGAGGTGAACATCACGAAGCTCGAGGTGATGACGATCAACGAAATCAGAGTGAGACTCGTCCTGAACTTCCTCTTCTTCATCTGGGAAATCCCCATGTCGAAAGACATCAGAGTTGCGCTGGCCCTGCTGATCCCCGCGTAATGCTCCCCGATCAACTTGACCCTTATCTCGCCCAAGAACCTTGCGGCGTTAGATGCTAGGATGAAGACTACGGGCGCAATGAAGGTGATGATGGTGAGACCGAGCAGGGAGACGTAGATGCTCGATGCGATCTGAAAGCCCGGGTGGAAAACGACTAGCACGAGCAGAAATGCCACGAACGTCAACGCTATGGCAATGAACTTCCTAGAAGCCTTGGTGAACGAGAAGAGCATTTCTTCCAAGATGATTGCGAATGGGATCAGGAACGCGTAGATGAATGTGGCCGTGCTCGTGGCAGCGTCCATGCTATCCCTAGTGAGCTGGTAGACCTTCCTGCTCAGGGACCAAGATTCGATGGTCTTCGAGTAGAAGGACGATATCTGGTCTTGGACCAGGGCGCTCGACGCGTCGAGCATCGCCCTCGCGGCCTCGTCGTCGTAGTCCTCGGCTCCCGTGTGGAGGTTCTTGCTATGGGCATCCGCGAGCCTTGCGTCATCCAAGAGCGAGAGGTCAATGGCAAACCTCAGGGCAGAGTTGGATAGGCGCAATTGCCGGCCGACCTCGGTCGTAATGCCCGACCCTTCCGGGTGCTGTTCGCTGGCGTTGGTGAGGATGACCATAGGTGTTGGCAAGGGCTCGTTCCGAACGATGACCTCGATGGGTACGGAAGGCGGCGCAAAGATCACGGCCACTGAGCCTTCCGCGACATAGCTGAAGTGGTCGGGAGGTACGTGAGTCCTGATGTCGTTCACCTGCACGCTCGCGACTATGCTTCCGGGGACGAACTTCACCTCCACCGAAACGTAACTCAGCCAGGGGTGCAGCTGTTCCGTCGCCATGAAGTCGAGGAGCGCCACGCTGCCGCCTCTAGACACCACAAATGGCCTCGGGTTGTTGAGCGTGCCCACATACCCCTCCATTGGGATCTCGATGCGATTCACGTATGACGAGATGTACCGGCCGAAGTCTGGGGCGTAGAGTAATGCGTTTGTGCCGCGGTCGATGACGTAGGCGTCCACTGAGTAGTAGTAGCCCCAGCGGGACACGGGCAGAGACCCTGGATACGTGAAGATCCCCCTATCATCCGAGAAGGTAACGTACTTTTCCCCCCCGGCCTCTGGCCTGACGAGCACTATGCTGTTGGGTACAGGACGGTACCATCCGCTGGTCACGTTGTGCTCGACGACCTGCCCAACGATGAGGCCGAATCCTCCTCCCTGAACCGCAGTCAAGCCCCTCGGAAACCTTGCGAAGCCCACCTCGAAGGGCTGTAGCGGGGTTCTCCTAAGAGAGTGAAGGAGAACGTACACGTTGCTGAACAGCGCCTCGAACTGCGGCCTTATGTTGCCCAAGCTGTACTTGTCGAGCGTGTCGACAGGCGTGCTTCTGTATCTGTACCAGCAGTGACCTGTCACCTGAGTCGTCGCGAAGACGCCAGTCCTTCCGAACAGGTCGCCCTCGGACGTGATGTCGATCGGGCTCATCATCAACGTGAGCATGCCGGGATAGCCTTCCACGGTGTACGTGTTGTCCCCGCCGTACAACCTCCTCCACAGTCCCGTCATGTTCACGATGAAGTCCCGGTAGTAGGCACCGTACCAGTTGAGGGAATTGTCGCTCCCCACGAAGGAATGGAAGAAGGCAGTCATATTGGTCTCGGCGCAGATGTCCACGCATATTGCGTTCACGAATCTCGACGCCAATGTAATGTTCTTGTCGAACCACACGATGTCGCTCAGAAAGGCCCTCGCCCCTAGCATATTCTCGCCGTGCCCCGAAACGGCCATGAACATGAGCGTCCGCGGTGGCGGGTTCTGGGCGTAGAACTTGGCTAACTCAAGCAACGCCGATATTCCGAACGCCTCGCTCGCCCCGGGCGACAAGGCCGGGACGACGGATACAGAGTCGTAGTGTGCGACCAGGATCACGATCTGATCTCTGATCGCGGGATCAGGGTCTTGCCCGCTGACGAAGCCTATCACGTTCCTGGCAAGCACCTGCTCATAGGTCATGTTCGAAACGACACGAACGGTCAGGTCGGCCCTGCTATCAAGAAGGCTGAGGAGGAACTGGGCCTCGGCTTTCTCCAAGTAGACCCTCGGGAAGTTCAACGGGGCATAGCCCAGCTTTTTCAGTCCGGCCTCAACGCTACAGGTGTCTTCCGGTTCCATGAGCACCACTGCCTTGGCACCCAGCTCGGCTGCCCTCAGCCAATTGTCTCGGCTGTTGAAGTCGAGCAGGACGATTGACCCTTCTGCCTTCTTGCCGTCGAAGTTGTGCCAATCGCCATCGCGTGCGTAAATAAGCTGTCCAGTCACATCTGCTGAGCTCGTTTCAATTCCGTTCGGCCAAAGGGCATACGCCTTAACCCTGATGTTGTCGGGAAGGATCTCCACATAGCTCCCGTGATCCACGGGGATGGCTGCGTTGTAGTAATGGTAAGATACTTGAGACAGACCATACTCGACGAATCTACTCAAGATGTAGTCGCCTGCCGTCTCGCAGCCTGGGTAACCTGTCATCCTCGTATCCAGGGACGAGAAGTATGCTGCGTGGGCCAGAACGGGATCGATACTGAGGCTCTGCAGATGACCGTACAGTTCATCGAAGACGGATTGTTCCGCGTTTGCCTTGAGTAGGGGGGTTGCCGTGCACGAAACGCAGAGTGCCACTAAGAGCAAGACACAGAAAGAGGAAACAATACTCCTCACGTCTCTCCTATCCTCCTCCTGTCGGTAAGAATCATAGAAATCATAAAAAGATGTGGGCCCCCGTAGGCTACGGGGGCGGTAGCGTTACACCTATGAACAGGCGTACTATGAACCACATCGCTAGTTTGACGACCCAGTAGCCTCCCACGAAGCCTATTGCAGGAGGAAGCAGCCTCTTGTAGAGTGGCGTTCCACCAGTCTTGAACACCGAGTACTTGATTAGCCAAGCGAGGAAGACGGACGTGAAGGCCCACGGCCACATGTACATGCAGCCCATGATCATGCCGACAGGGTTGAGCGGGAAGGTCGCGAACGTCGCCTTTGCCCACATCAGGACGATCGACAGGACCACTCCCAGCGCATATGGGATGTACGTTGGCTCAAGGGCTGTCAACTTATCCGACACCCCGCCTTTGTATGGACCCCAAGCTAGGTCGAATGCGAAGGTCTGCATGTCGTTAAGCCACCCCGGGCCCCTTAGACCGGCGTATCCCCACCACGCGTAGAATATGCCACCGAAGACAATCGCGATTATGGTCGTGGAGAGCACTATCATGGTCAAGTCCTTCATCTTGATCTTGAAGTGACTCGCTATCGACATGGTGTCAGCCGAGAAGGTAGCGAACTGGGTATTGCCGGGGCCCGAGCCCATCGGGGACATAAGGCTTGTGGTCACGAAGGCTTGCGGTGAATTCAGAGAGTAGTTGCCTAGGTTGTAGAAGACGCCGGTCGTCCAGTTCCACCACCAGAAGCCGCCGCCAGCGTTCGATGCCTCGGCACGATACCTCATCATACCCAGTTGGACTAGCAGGAAGAATGTGGTTGCGAGAGTTATCACGACTGGGCTAGCCCCTTGAGCGAACATCACTATCAGCCAAAGTACCGTGACCCCGCCGAACCCGAGTAGCCCGATCCTTGCTTCAGAGTCGCCCTTGATCGCCTCAGATATAGCCCCAGAGATGTACTTTCTGCTTGAGATCAGGACCCATAGTGCCAGACCCATGATGAAGCCGTAGCCCAGCAGGTACCAGATGGCCCCGCCCCACTCGTTGCCCAGGGCCCACCAGACACTCCAGGCGCCCTGCGCCGATAGGTCCGGGTACACCCCGAGCGCAATTCCCGCCGCAGGAAGGATCCACTGGAAGACTACCATGGACAGCCAGCTCGTGAGCAGTATGTCAGGAGGGAGGAAGAAGAAGGCCGCAATCAACAGAGGGTTGAAGTTGAGCACAACCATCGCACCCTTGAGCGCGGCTGTGAGGTCAATGTTGACCCCGACGTTCCCCCCTCCCCAAGGGTTCAGGTCAATCTCGTCTATTGGCAGCCTCGGTATTGACGGCACGAATGCGTGGATTATGTTGAATCCCCAGAGAACCACGGCCAACAGGAATCCAATCCACAGCCATTTTTGCTTGAATATCTCGACAATTCCGTCATCTGCCTTCTGTTCCGCCATGTTGGCCAACTCGACCGCCGGTGAGGCGAGCGGGAAGGGCAACCCCTCCGTCTCAACCCATTGCTTCCGGAACACCATTGCGAGGAAGAAGCCGGCAAGAGCTTCACACGCTGCCATGAGGCCCCAGAAGAGGATCGGCGCTATGATGGCAGCGAAGGGCATCGGTCCTCCCGAGTAGAACATCTCGGCGTACGATTGACTCATGACGTACCAGTACCCAGGGATCTTGCCAGTAAGGGCTAGCTCGTTCATCACTTGTGCCCCTCCCCATGTCCACACGGACCAGATCTGGACTCCCCAAATCCAGAACACGGCCGGGGCGGTCCAACCGATCAAGGACATGATGTAGATTATGGCGTACTCTCTTGGGGTAAGCTTGATGCCTATTGCGGAGAGGAAAGGTATCAGGACGATCAGCGTGGCGAAGCCATACCCTACGAAGATCACAAGGTCAGGGCCCGTCAGTCCTGCCCAAGGGATGTTGTAGGTAAGGTTCGTGCGTATGTGCGCGGTATAGAGCATTGCGCCTACCAAAGCAACGATCAGTCCTATGACGAACGCTTTTTTGGGGAAACCTGCTTCTAATACTCCTTTAGGGAGACCTATTTCTTTGGACATTCAGGTTTTCACAGAGTTAATTTTACCGCCGTACTATTTTAAGGTTTAACATAAGAGCATAAACACGGGGCCGGAGCGACCAATTCCTGAAGGGCCCGGAAAAGCATGATCCATTCAAGCCAGAACTGTAGACTAGAGTAGGTCAGCCTAGCTACTCTTGACCCTTCTGAGTTTCGCCAACGCCTTGTCTAGTTCCGTGACGAAGAAGCCTATCGCATAATCGCATACTCCCCCGACCCATATCAAGTACTCCTTATATACGACGAGTCCGTTCCCGAAAATCACAAGGGGCCTGTCACCGTATTCCTCGTTCAGTCCCCTAGGAGCAAGTATGTAGTCGCTTATCGCCAGTAGCTTTCCTTGGTCGTCGACTAGCGCTAGCCCATCCCTGTATGAGTAGTCCTCTTTCAAGATCCCGTGCCAACCGACCAAATGCTCGTTAGAAGAGACCCTGACGACGTTCGTAGACCATCCGACCTTCATCTCCCAGTCCTCAAAGGGCAGGGAAGGCTCCAACGTCTTCTCATCCATCGTCATATCCTTCATGTCCGCGCGCGTTCTCCAACCGACCTCTATGTCCTTGAACAATGGTCGGGTCAACATCATTGCTTCATTGCCTTGAACGCTTATGAAAGCCGAGTCCTTGCTGGCCTTCGGCACGAAGCAGTCTGACTCTGCAGATTTCACTCTGAAGTAGTCTCTCGGCCCTTGGTGGAATTCCCGATCGAATCTCGTTAATGCTTGGACGATCGTTGTGTTCAGATTTCCCCTTTCGAGGGAGTATCCGTAGCCGGTGTAGAGCATAATTGTGTCTTCGCCCTCCTTGAAGACCCTGGCGTCTTCGCAACCCCTGAACTCCCACAGTTTGCTGGGCCAGAGCACAACGCTGCAGGAAACCGGCAGTTCGACATCTCGGTTCAGAACATGTTCAACGTTGACCTTGAACCTCCCTATGCTCGACGTGTACGTGTAGTAGTCGAAGATCAGCCTTGGGAAGACGACCAACTCCTTGCCCTGCAGCATCGCGCCGGGGTTGAAGGCCATCTTCGGACGTTTTCTCTGGTAGTTCTCCATCAGTATGTCGTTGTCAGAGACAATGTACAGCTTCCTGTCGAATATGTCTTCGGTCTTGTTCTGTCTGAGCCCCCTCGATGACGAAAGGAACTCTCGAGCCTTCTGATAGAGCCTTTCCTCTATGTTGACAGCCATGGCCGAGGGACTGTGAACTCTCTCCATTTATCTCTTATGAAACCCATTTCAAGCTCAAGGGGGAGTTTCTTAAAAGTGTCAATGAAATGGTGACTTATATACCTCTGGCAAGACCGGGTTCATTAAGTCGGCATTAAGGATGGCTAAGGGCGTGGCCCAAAACGGACAAATGGAAGTAAGTTGCCTACCTGAGCAGATTGAAGTTGGGGGGCCTTTCGTCGGAATAGAGATACACCACAGTTCACCCTTGCTCAATCGAATCAGTTTCTTCTATCCTGTCGCAAATAGCATTGATTTGAGCACCGACTACTGGCGTCGAGATCAATATCGAGTTATGTTCCTTGGCCTGAGGATCGGAAACAAGCCCAAGGAATGGATTGGGCTAGAGCCCTTCGATTGTCAACTGACACCCTACTCGGTGGGTTTCCAAAAGCATGACGATGAAAAAGCAGTGGGAATTGCTTACCGGTTCTGCCATAGCAAACCCGCGATGATCGCCGAAATCGAGATAACGAACACCTCGGCGGAAGCGAAACCGTTCGAGGTCTACACGCATCTGGAGCTGTCACTCAGGACGAGCCACACGTATGCCAACAAGGATAGAGCCTGGACCGAGCTCGATGGAGTCGGAACCGTCTATGCTCTTTTTGACGATCACGAAACCGGAAATGCCCAGGTCTTTGTGGCAAACGCTGGGGAACAGCCCGCGAGCTTCACGACAAATGGCGAAACGGTTGGGCTTCCTCCAGCGAGGGATAACTGGTGGATGAGCAAGGCAGCGGATCTCCCCGGCGAGATCATCGATCGGGCCGCCCCAAAGCGCCCAGTGGCAGCGTTTGTCTACAGGAAGAACTTGGCCCCCCAACAGAAAATGACGATCATACAGATCATAGGTTCGTGCCGAGCGGGTGAAGGAAGGGACATCGTGGGCTATCTGTTAGGTCACTATGAACAGGAGAGTGACCGCTATGAGGAATATGTACTGAACAAAGCCCATCGCGGTGGGGTGATGGAAACGGGGGACAGCTCCCTCGATCATTCCGTCGCTTGGGCCAAGGCGATACTCGCCGTGAATGCCCACTACCTCGATGGGGAGATCGTGCCCATGCCCTGTCCTGCTGAGTATAATTTCCTCTTCACGCACGACGTGCTAGTTACGGACTTGGCTGCCGTCAACTTTGACATTGCGCGCGTCAGAAAGGACTTGGAGTACATTGTCAAGCATGCCAACTCGGAGGGGGTCGTTCCCCATGCCTACTATTGGAAAGATGACCGCTATGTGACCGAATTTGCACCGCCTGACGATTGGATTCACTTGTGGTTCATTCTCTTGTCTGCTAGCTATCTGCGGCACTCTCAGGACGTCGAGACTCTCGAGCTGCTTTACCCATCCGTAGCAAAGAGCATTGAGCAGGCGCTGATCAACAAGAAGGAAGATCTCATTTGGGCTCACTCTCCGGACTGGTGGGATATCGGCAGTAGCTTCGGCCCTCGATCCTATATGACTATTCTCACTATCCGCGCGTTGAGGGAGTTCATCTACATTTCCACAACTCTCGGCAAGAAGGTCGCTGAACTGCCCCTGAATGAGGAACTAGCTTCAAGGATGCAAAGGCAGTTGGGCGAAAAGTTGTGGGATAAGGATTCGAACTACCTGATCAACCACTACGAGGACGGCAGTGTAGACAAACACACCTACACCGGGTCGCTTCTTGCCGCGCACTTTGGCCTGCTTGAGACGAACAGGATGGCGGCGTTGGTGCAGACGGCAAGAAGGAATCTACTCGATGAGAGAGTGGGAGTGCGCAACGTCTTCCCCGCGGACTTCCATATGCTCACCGATTACCTGAAGCTCAAGAGGAATGAGGTGGGCGAACCCTTCGTCTATGCAAATGGAGCCATTTGGCCCCATGGCAATGCCTGGTACGCTTTGGCCTTGATTTCCGTCGGAGAGAAGGCAGAGGCACTTCGCTTCATCAAGGACACAATGACGCTCGACGGGATAATGAACAGCCCCAACGGACAGCCCGCCATGTATGAGTGCCGCAACGGCAACAAACAAGATCCTTCGGCTTACGGCAAGGTGGACAAGCCCCAATTCCTATGGGCCGCCGGATGGTACCTCTATTGCCTATATCGACTGTTCGGCGTCCGTGAGAATGAGTGGAACATAGCCTTTGATCCCTACTTGCCCGAAGGCCAGAGGATGTCCGGATATAGTCTTCTCGCAGGAGGAAGAGACATGACAGTAACCGTCACTGGTTCGGGACGCTACATCAAGAGCGTGAAGTACGGTGGAGAGATCTACCCTTCAGCTGTCATTCCTGAGGAACCCCCAGCAGGTGATGAGATTGAGATAGTGCTCGGAGCCCCCGAGCTTCCGTATGTCGCCCACACCAGCGCGATATTGCTTTCCAGCCGTTTTGATAGGACAGAAAGGAGTCTGGTTCTAAGCCTCAAGGCGTTCCGAGGTCATTACAACGAAACAACGGCCCTCTCCCCTTGGGAGCCTCGATCAGTATCCATAAACGGAGCAAAATTGAACAAGGGCTGGAGTTTCTCGCGAAGCGAAGGAATCTACGAAGTGAAGATAGGCTTTGTTCATGAATCAACGCAGGTTACCGTGATGGTGCACTTCTAGTTGCCATTGGTTTGATGACAAGCGAGTCACGATGAGTCCTAGACGAGCCGCTGCTATTCATAGCGAGAGAGAAGAATGTCTGGATGCTTAGGGTCCAGCTATATTCAGTCTCGCTGCCCCGTTGATGTTGGGGTTCCATTGGTCACTCATACCTGCTGGACTCACGACCTGCATCATAGTCCTTCTGGCTCTCTTGGGGGATAAGGCTCCGCTGGGTGAACTCAGCGGTTACAAGGCATATGCCCAAAGGGTGGGGTATCGTCTCCTTCCGCAAGTCTGGCGAGCGCGTACGACTGGTTGTTCGAAATGAGCAACTTGAGTCTGCTCCCTGAAGATAATAGGGGGCAACTTGTGTTCTGAGGCTGAACAACCCGAGGGGCACACTCTTCTCCGCGCCGCTGAACGGGTGCGTCGCCGGCGTCATCTGGAAGCAATCCTAGGAACTTGATCTGACCGATCTGATCGCGAGAGAGAGCAACGTGCTTGAGATCGAGGTGATGACCTCGCTCCGCAATACCTTCGGCCCGCCCCATCACAGAGGTGACGCCAAGCTTCCGTGGACAGGTCCCGGGGAGTCTGTGGATCAGAGGAACTGGACGGATCAGTGTCAGTTCGCCCCGTGTGGGCTTCTTGACGGCGCTGAGAATACTGTGTCCGACCGATCGTTCCCCCTCGGAACCAAATGGTCTCTAAGGGCAATTGGGCCCCGTGTGACCTCGGCTACCTCATGTGCACAGCTCAGTGCTTTGGACCTGACCAGCTGTAGTGCTTTGATGCCTGATAATTCCAGGGCTGTGCCAGCACCTCCTCCAGCATCGCTTTGGACTTTTCGAGCGACCTAGCTCTGTGATCACCCATGAGCGCGAGCAACAGACCTCTCCTGTCACGTTCCTGGAAGGCTTGGAGTGCCTGCTCCATCCTCAGCATCCTCGGTATCATCGCGTTCAGCATCAGGCGTCTCGGTAACTTGTCTACGTGCCCAGCTCGGATCCCCCTCCCGTTGACGACGACGGGGATCTCGACGGCCACATCTTTGGGTATCCCCGGGATCGCACCACCGTTGGGGACATTGAGCTGGAGCGATGTCTCCTTGTTGTTCACAATGGCGTCGATGAATGGCACGTGTTGCTCCCCGCTCATGGTTGGCGGAAACTCCTCCGTCGGTGAAGCCAAGCTGTCCTCGGCTAGCGCCTGCATTCTCCTCCATGCCTTTTCTCGCAACCTCAGGTGAACCGACCAGCCGATCCTCGAATCGTATCCGCCCCCCGGGCCAAACCACCTCTTCTTTGTCCCCAAGCTAACGTGATACCACCAAGGCGAAACGCTCCTTACGGTGTCGCCCACTGGGAAGAGGCCGTACATCTTGTACATGTCCACTGCAGCGGGGGATAGCTGCTCCGTCTCCCACGGTGTCTCCGCTTTCAGATATTCCTTGCTCCTCCAGTATCTCTCAGCTCTATTCTCGATCCATTCGTCTATGAGAGGGTAGGCATCCCTCTGCTTGTGGAGGAAACGCGTAAGCCAAACGCAATGGTTGAAACCAACCACCTGGACGCTGATGTCTTCGGGCCTCAGCTTGAGAGCCTCGACCAGATGTCTGTACTCCAAGTGTCCGTGACACACTCCGATCACCTTTGTCTTGGTTTCTCTGGCTACCAGCGTCGTGCCTTCGAAGACGGGATTTGCGGCCATGATCAGCCAAGCATCCGGGCACATATCCTCCATATCCTGCGCCAGGTCCAAGAAGAATCTCAGCTGGTAGTAGGCCCCGATTCCTCCGTAGTAGTCGCTAACCCTGTCGCCTAGGCCGCCCAGGTAGCCGTAGCGCTCAGCTATCTTGCGCTCTTTCTCCATGCCCTCATAGCCGCCGACCTTGACTGAACAGATAACGAAGTCGGCCCCTTCCAACGCCTTCTTCCTGCTCGTTGTCGTCTTGAGCCGCAGACCCGTATTCGTCGCCTTCCCGTATCGCAGGGCCAAGTCGCGAACCATGTTGAGCCGTTCCTTGTCTATGTCCATGAGGACAACAGTGCTTCCCGAGAGGCTCCTCGTGACGGAGAGATCCCGCACAAGACTTGCGGAGAAGGCAACACTACCAGCACCTATGATGGATACCTGGACCATTCTACATGGACTCTCATGCTCGTCTCATAAGAGTTGCTGCCGGGGCAGTTCTCTCTAGCCAGCCACCCACTGTTCGCACAAAACGCCTTCTTGCCATGCGCCACCAGTCTGGTCGCCCACTGCGCAGACTATCTGAAGAGAGGTAGGACAATCTCGACATCAGAGACGCAGAGAGTGAGCAGACAAACCTGACGTGAGCAACCTGCAGCTTGTCGGCATGTGGGCCTAGGATCGGTCGTGAGGAACTCGTTTGAACTCAGAAGGTTCGAACCCGATACCCGTACTGAGGTTGAAGACGCATACAAGCGGTTCGTTACATTGGTCGACGAGGACATAGAGTGCACCTGAGGCCTCGCGTGTGGGGCCGAGCATTCGCCAGTCTCGGCGGTGCTATATCGCCTGACATTTCGGGCAGATGTATGTTGCCGTGCTTCCGGTTTTGATCTTCTTTATGGTTGTCCCGCAAGTCGGGCAGGGCTTTCCCTCCTTGTATCCCACAAGGAACTCCTCCGATGTGAACCTCCCATTGCGACCGTGGAAGTCTCTCTCGTACGCTAGCCCGCCGAGTTTGATGCTTCTATCCAAGGTGTCGAGAATCGCCTTGTATAGCACACGTATTTCCCCATCGGAAAGAGTCGAGGTTCTCCGATCCGGGTGCAGCCCAGCACGGAAGAGGATGTCCTGGACGTAGACGTTTCCGATTCCCGCTATGTTCTTCTGGTCGATTAGGAAGCTCTTTATCCCGATCTTCCTGCCAGTCAGCATCTCCTTGAGGTGATTCTCGGTGAATCCTTTGTCCATTGGCGAGATTCCAAGGCGAGATGTCAGCTTATGCTCGCCCAGAATTCCTTCCTTCACGAGGTGGACATAGCCGAACCACCAGAAACGCGCTGTGAATCCAGTTCCATCCCTGAAAACCATTCTGAAGTGATATCCCTGTTGGAGGTCTCGCTTCGAGGTAGAGCGGACCAGCTCTGCACCCATTCCCAAGTTGATGAGAATGATATAGTCAGGTTTCAGTTTCACGAATATCCACTTCCCCTTACTCGACACATTGTCGATTGTCTTCCCTTTGACTGCTTCTGTGAGCTTCCTGGGCGAGACGTTGAGGATCTTGGGCTGCCTGATTTCGATCTCAGCTATGCGTTTTCCAGCTATCTCTTTGTTCATCTGCCTCGCGATCACTGTGATCTCAGGCAGTTCCGGCATGCCGGGCGCTCGTGGTCAGAGGTAATAAGTGTGGTCAAGCAACGGGCGCCATGAAGCTGTGTGACCTTCAGGTCTCGAATGTCAGTAGCAGTGGGCTTGCTAGTCTGTGGTGGCTCTGCCGCGGCAGATCGCAGTGTGAAATCTATATACAAACCACTCGTCCTGAATACGGCAGAGACTTGTGATGGTTACGCAAACCGACAAATACCTAGCCTTCATGGGACGCTGGCCCAAGCGCATCCCACACTGGGAGCACTGGTCCTGTCCTGATGCAGAGACCTATCTCACTGGCATTGACCACTACGAACATCCTCGCAAGTGCCGTCAGAAGATGGCTGAACTCTACCCCCAACTAGAACTCCCCATCCCGGACAGTGATGACCCGCTGCCCCGGCCGCGCCTAGAGATTAGTGGAGAGAGCTCGTACACTGACGAAAGGGGGCGCCGATACGTCCGCTGGGGAGACTCGCTTACCGACCAATGGAATTGGGGAGAACGCTTCAAGACGACGGAAGATGTGTTTGATTTCTCGCCGTTGAAACAGGGCGACTTCACTGACATTCCGGTTGTTGAGTCGCGAGACTATCGCGACGAGGAGGCGCTATACCGGGCCTACCGCGCAAACTACCCGGCTGATTGGGGAGACCGCGCACCTGAGGGATCCACCGCCGCGGTGAGCTTCTACAACACCATGTTCATGTGGCCGTTGCTCACCTTCGGCTGGAAACTATTCCTGCAGACCTGCCTAGACGAGCGCTTCGCACGGATCATGGACGAGTTCGCGGAGATCAACCGACGAGTCTTTCGCGTATTTTCCCGGCTTCCAGTCAACTTTGTCATCTGCCATGACGACATCGTCACTTCCCGTGGGCCAGTCTGCTCCCCAGCATGGATGCACCGCTACATCTTTCCCCGCTACAAGGAGTTCTGGGGGCTCCTCAAGGCTGCGGGGAAGGAGGTCATCTTCATGTCCGACGGTTGCGTGGACGCCTTTGTTGACGATGTCATGGCCTGCGGCACCCGAGGAATCATAAGTGAGCCGTACACCGACTATCGCACCATCGCCCGCAAATATCGAGATTGCTTCATTGCCGGCGAAGGAGACTGCCGCATTCTCTTCCGCAACAACCCGGCCGAGATAGAGGCCATGGTGCGGCAGATGATCGAGACGGCCAAGATGACAGGAGGCTATGTATTCTGCATTGGAAACCACATTCCTTGGAACACCCCACCGCAGGCGATCAAGTGCTATTTGGATCTCTGCGCCAGACTGGGCCAACGGTGAAGACAGTCACTATCAGGGAAGAGAATCAGATCATGCGGAGAAACTCCTTAGGCATGTCTGGAATAGGCTGAACACACCTCACATGCAGCCGAGAGTGCGCTGTAGGGACTGCCCGCCTTCTTTGCTGGCGACATGTTCTCCGACGTGTGTCGCAACATGCAACCCAGCTAATCCTCGTCGAGAAGCCTAGTCATTGCTTGGAGACAGCTTCTCCTTGAGTTGTCTCCTCTTCTCCTCGTGAATCTCCTCGAGCTTGGCTCTCATCGTCGACACCTCTCCTTTCGTCAGAGGGAATCGGCTGAAGACAAGCAATCCTAGGAACAAGGCCAGAGGCGGGAACAAGGAGAGCGTGAGCTTAAGGCCGACTATCGCACTTGCTGGTTGAGCCGCAGCTATGTCAGGAATGAACCCCGTAGATGTTTGAACAGCGAGCTGGGTCAGCGCTGTCAAGACTAAGGTCAGCCTAGATATGAAGGTCAGGATTCCACTGTACATCGCTTCGCGTCTCTTACCAGTCAGTACCTCATCGTAGTCTATTACCAAGCTCAAGAGTGGCTCCGACATCAATGTCCCAGCGACACCAAACCCCGCCGGAATCGAGAGGAGCATGAGCTGTGTAAGATCCGACGCCAGGAAAGTGGGAATAAGGCCTATGGCGAACACCGCAGTTGCGAGCAGAAAGGTGGTCTTCTCCCCGAGCTTCTTGTACATGTACCCCCAGAAGGGCAGACCCAACAGCACCGAAATGACCACGCCGATCATCGTGAGTCCGGTTTCCTCTATCTGCAAGCCCAGCACGAACCTGCCGTAGATCGGCAGGACCATAGTCAGCGTCCCAAAGGCATACTCAGTCATGATCAATAGAACGGCGGCGTAGAGGAAGGGCTTGTTCCTGAGCGTGCTCGTGATGGAAGACACCAGACCAAGCGGCTCCTCTATGCTGTACTCCGCCTTCTCTTTGGATCCGAGGAGAGATATGTACAGGGTGGCAATGGAAATGACCCCTATGATTATGCCCATGCCAGGCCATCCGAACATCCCGACGAGGATGGGTGGGATCATCATGCCCGCCGCTGACGACAGAAAGGCTATGGCATCCTTCACCACTACGACATCAGCCCTTTCGGCGGTCGTCTCGTACATCTCGGCGTAGAGTGCGTTCCACGCGCCCAAGGCGAACGTGAATGCAGTGTCGTAGAGGCATATCATCAGTAGCCCGTACGCGAATATCTGAAAGGGGTCTTTGAATGGGACATACCATATCAGAAAGAACGTGATCCCGAGCGGAATGCCCCAAAACACTATGTGCGGGATTCTCCTTCCCCACCTCGTCCTAGTTCTGTCCATTATGTAGCCCGCAAGGGGATCGTTGATCGCATTCCAGACCGAGTAGATTATCCAGAGTAATGTGAAGTATTCAATGCTGAGCCCCAAGACAAGCTCGTAGTACATGAGGAAGTAGGAGGCGATCGCATTGTAGGGCAGAGCGGAAGGAACCGCCCCAACTGAATAGGCTATCTTGTTCAGCCAAGACGATCCTCGTTTCTCCTTCACCGAAGAGGCACACATCTCAATCAACATGCTCTCGACGGAATCAGTGCCCGGCCTCGCTGACAGATGACTACAGACCTGGACATACCATGTTCACAGAGAATGAGGGAGTGCATGTCTTCTCCTTCAACGCGAGTTCTTCCCACATTGAGAAAATGCTTTAAGCAATGCACCCTCGTCCGTCCTTATCCGCAGACCGGCTCGCGTATGAATTTAAGCGTTCCAAACACCTGAGTGAACAAGTGCGGAGCTTTCACAGGCCGTCATTGTTTCCCCGATTGCTCTCCTGAGGGGAAAGCCAGACCACGTTATTCTCGCGCAGTGATTCTATCCCGAGGTTGCCATTTCGGTCCACTTCTCAGACAATTCATCCCTTACCGGCTTGTAGACCTGCTGGAAGAACTCATTCTGAGAAAGCAGAATTGACTTCTGGTGCTTTTTGATGATCTCAAGCGCCTCGTCCCATGCCTCTTGGTGCTTGCCCCCGAATCGCAGTGCGACTTGCTTGTCGTAGTCCTCTGGAGTCTGAACCTCGCCCCCTATCGTGTAGTAGAGATTGTCTCCTGCTTTGGTCCTGTACACGACCTCGTCTCCCAGTTGGAAGACCTCTTCCTTTGCCTTCCGCTTTCTTCCATACTTGGTCACGGCAATGGCATCTGAGATCTTCAAAGGCGCTGGCTTCCTGTGCGCAACCCGGAACCCTCTCTTGGCCACAGCGTAGAATATCGCCCGATTGATGCCCCAGCTTTTGGACTCGTCCAATGAAAGTCCGCACATGTGAGCCCTGGCGGCCTGCAACACCGCCATGACCTGGAATCTGCCGACCCTCATGCTTACCATTTTCACATCCGAGATTGATGAACCTTACGCAATAAGCGACCGGGCGCACCCCAAGTAGCCGAAGAGACACACTCCCTGAGCTACAGACACTGGCCTTTTGGCTTCTTGAGAGACTCAGCTGCTCTGACGCCCACCTAGCAAGATGGCGAACACCTAGCACTGCCTCCCACGAGAACCGGACTGAACTCCGATGCTGCAGGTGACCGTAGCGGCAAGAAGTGAATAGTCTATATCGAGAGAGGATATTTAAATACTTGCGCAATTATCTAACTATATGGCTTCGCCTTCTGTGTCCAAGCCAAGGCTAGAGTTGCTGACGCTGTTGTCGAAGGAACAGAGAACCCCGTCTGAGTTGTCAAGGTTGCTCCGCAGGTCTCTGCCCACCATCAGCAGGCACTTGGCGTACCTCGAGAGCTTCGGGTTGGTGAAGAGAATCGGAGAGGAAAAAGGCAGAACTCGACCCTACGCCAAGTATGCGCTTGAAGAGACGATATTGACGCTCAAGGTAATGGAGGGCGACGTAGGAATATTGAAGCTCCCCATGAGCGAGGAAGTGAGGGTCCAGTTCAGGATATGGTCCATTCCTCAACGGGTCTTCCACTACTACGTTGAGAGGTTCGTGTGGCAGATCCAGGACTTCATGCCGAGCATAGCCGCGATAGCAGTCCATGGTTCGGTTGCTAGGGGCGATGCTAGAGAGGACTCAGACATAGACCTCTTGATTCTGGCGAATGAAGACATCGTGAAGATCAGAAAGAGCTGTGAAGCCGTGGTCATTAAGAAACCCAGAGAGGAACCGAGGATGGTGATGGCCCAAGTGTTCGAGCCGGACGGGTTCAGGCGAGCCCTGAGGGCTGGATCCAAGTTTGCCCGTGAGGTCGTCAAGACCATGTTGCCCATTTACGATCCTAACAGAGTCCTAGCGACATTGAGGACGACCTAACATGGCCGAGCAACAGGCCAGGGCGTACTTGGACGAAGCGGAGTTGACAATTGAGTCCGCAGAGGCCATATACGAAAGGGCGAAGAGAACGGGGAAGCAACTTTGGTCCAAGGTCGTCAAGGAGGCGCCTACGATGCAATGGAGAACTGCGTTATGGCTGCTCTGGCTAAGGTACACATGGACATTCCTAGGTACCACCCCGCAAAGACGGCAACCTTCATCTCTCAGTTCAAGCTCGGGGGGACCGACACGGCGGAGATACTGACCAAGTGGCTCGCCAGAAGATCCAGAGCACGCTATGTGGACTTCAATGAGACTGGAAAGCTTAGGGTTCCTCTTGACGAGTTCGGTGAAGCCGACGCCACCGAGGCACTGAAAGACTGCAGAAAGGTCCTGAGCTTCGTAAGAAGGCTAATGGAAAAATGATTGGCCCAAGGCTGTCAGATTTGGTGTTCTAGGCCTGATGATACAGTGTGTGTCGACAGGGATCACACTCGGTTGCTGGGCTGTTCATTCTCCGAACGACCAGACTTCGCGTCGTGATCTGGCAAAATGCTCTCCACGTTGCGGATCGCGTCGAAGGCATATCCGCCCAGGCCGACCAATACTCCCAAGACTCCGGTGATGACAAACATGAGTGACATGCCCGCTCCAGGACCTGTCCCGACAAGCCCCCCAAGCAGCGGAGCGAGACTGCCCCCTGGCATCATGGCGGGCTCAAACACGTAATCAGCCAACAGGCCGCCCAGAAGCATGGAAATGGGGCCAGAGATCTGCGCGATCAGCAACCGCGCGGAGAACACACGACCCTGAATGTCGGGTGCAACCTTGGCCTGCCAGATCGCCTGACTTGCGCCGTTGGCAGTGGGTATCATGAAGAGTCCCAAGAACGCCGTCAAGCTCCAGACGTAGACCTCTTTGCCCAGACCGAACAGCGACACGCACAGACTGGAAGCCGCTATTCCCATCAATACCCCGTCCACCTTCCGCTTGGGACCACCCCACACCGTGAGCAGAAGTCCGCCAACCAAGCCACCGAGACCTGAGAGCGACTGCACGATGCCCAGTATCACATTGTCGTTGTTGGTTCGCGCGAGGATTAGGGGTGTGCTCAACGTGCTGGTGAGGGTGAGCATCAAGTTGGTTGCCAAGAAAACGAGGAGCAGGCCCAGCAAGCTAGGCCGCTCGTAGATGTAGCGGAATCCGTAGACAGACTCCTTCAGTAGGCTGCCCCTGCTCTTGCGCCCCTCATCAGAAGCAGGCGGGTTTGGGATGCTCACTGAGAGCACCACGGCAACGGCGGTCAAGCAGGTCACGATGTCTACGACCATCACACCGGAGAGCCCCACGGCCCCCAGCAAGACAGCGCCGAACACGGGTGCAAAGACGCCCGATGCGGACTGCGCCATCGAGATCATTCCGCTTGCTCGCGTGTATTGCTCCTTCGGCAATATCATCGTCACAGCCGCAGAGTAGGCGGGAAAGTGGAACGACTGAAACATCGCTGCGATGGCTCCAGTCACGCACAAGTGCCAGATCTGCAGACTCCCGGTCACGTAGAGTAGCAGAACGACCAAAGTAGACAGGCAGGCCCCCAAGTCCCCCAGAATCATCACGGGTTTTCTGTTCCAACGATCCACCAGCGCACCGGCGACGGGACTGAAGAGCACGAACGGGGCGAACGAAAAGAACCCCACCAGAGCCAATGCAGTCGCCTCTCCCGTTACTTGCCAGGCCCAGATCGTGAGCACGAAGCTCGTCATCGCGGTGCCCATCAGTGAGAGCACTTGACCTAGCCAGATGATGATGAACGCTCTCATGCCCACGAGGCCCGTCTTCTGAATATTGGGCGCTGGCGCCCTGGCAATGTCTTCTTCCATCGGCCAGCGACGCGCAACGCTATTGGATAAAAGCATGACCCCGCGTATCCTGAAGGACATTAGTCCACTAGGGCGTTGGGGTACTCCGCGTATTCGGACAGGCACTCTGGAATCCCGTTGCTTCTGACTGCATCACGGTACACGTATGCGCTCGGTCTGGGAGATCTCTTCTTCGTTCTCATGTCGACATGCAATAGACCGAACCTCTTTGAGAACCCTGCGCCCCATTCCAGATTGTCTGTCAGACTCCAGTGCAGGTAACCCAGTACCTCAAGTCCGTCGTCCTTCATGGCTGAATGCAGGTTGTGCAAGTGGGAGATCAAGAACCAACTCCTGTACCCGTCCTTGGCGTCTGCGATTCCGTTCGAGGAGATCATGAGGGGCTTTCCGTATTCTCTGTACAAGTTGAGGGCCCTTCTGATGCCCTCTGGATAAATCTCCCATCCGAAATCCGACGTTGGCATTCCTGCGGCAGACTTCGAGTTCGGCTGACACAGGAAGCCGTAGTTCTGTTGCGTCTCAAAGAAAGGAGGTGAGTCAGTGTGCTTCACGACATTCCTGGAGAAGTAGTTGACTCCTATCCAGTCCACCTTGTTCTTCATGTCTGCTCTGACGATTTCCTCGCTGACGGTAGCACTACGAAGCTTTCCATTCACGACAGCTTCGAAGAACCATTTTGTAGAGACCTCGTCTGACAACTTTGCTGCGTCCATATCTGAGCTGGAGTCTGTCAACGGGTAACTTGGAGAAGTGGCGTACATCAAGCCCACCCTGGCTCGCTTTCCCGCGTGTCTCTTGATTTGGTCGTAGGCTCTGGCATGGGCTTGCGCCAAGTTGACCGACACCTGCTCCGCCAGTTTCCTGTCTCGCAGCCCAGGAGGGAAGCTGCCCTCAAAGTATCCCCCGCTCCAGACCATGTTGGGCTCGGTCATTGTACTCCAGATATCGACGAGGTCACGGAACTTCCACGCCACATAGGCAGCATACTTGGCGAACTCAACTACAGACGTATCATCGATCCAACCTCGTGCGCCAGACTTCGAACCCCCATCTCTGACAGCGATCGGCTCATGAATCCACAGCGGCAAAGCCCAGTGATAGAGATTGAGTACAAGTTTCATGCCTCTTCTCTTCGCGTCTCCGAACATGGCACGATAGTGACGGACTGCCCTCCTGTTCGCAAGTAGATCGAGCCTATTCAGAGCGGATTCACTGACCTCGACGTCCTTCACCCATCCGTCATCCGATGTACTGGACACCTCGACCTCCTTTGTGGATCTCGGAAAGATTCTGCTCCAATCGGGGGTCGTTCTCCATGCGTTCAGACCAAGCCATTCGGCCCATCGGTGGTCCACCTCGTACAGATCCCAGTAGCCCGGTCCCAGTTCTGGGACGTCCCCACTGACCACACCGGATTGAACGTTCTTCGGATCGTGGAGCCAGACATACCAATCGCTCTTGTCATCGACAGCTTCTGCTGACGCCCCCATCTCGTGTTGGAACGCCGCCATCGATGTCCCCCAGAGAAACCCTCTTGGAAAGCCCTGCATGCTGACCTGAGGCGCTCCCGGATGCCACGTTAAAACACTTCACGCGCACTCTTTGGCACACCTCAATCCCGCAGACGCGAAGTCGATGAGAAATGTCAAGAATGCAGAGTAGGAAGTATGTTCAAAGTGCACATTTCTCAGTATCTGCCGAGCGTCCCCTCCCTTCGAGCTCTTGCCTCAAGCTTCAGGTAGGTTCTGTACCCTAGATATGGAAAGACCAGTGCTGACAGCGCTAGGAACACCAGCTCCAGATCTGTTGGGATGAGCGGGATTGTGGCCAAGATCGAGAACCTCAACATGTCGATTGAATAGGTCAGTGGTATGAGTTTGCTGATGACTTGGATCTGCGCTGGCAGCACCAGAACGGAGTAAGAGAACCCGCAGAGGATTGGGAAGATGAAGCCAATCAGGTAACTGAGCTTGTATGTCCCCTTTAGTTGGATGGTGAACCCGGCATAGAAGAAACCAAAACCGTACAAGGCCACGACCGAGAGGATGACGACGACAGCCGCAAGTGGGAGATCTCCGCGCAGGACAAATCCGAACAGGAGCCAGACGGACCCCAAGATCATGCTAGTGTATATTGTGGTCCACACGTAGCTCGAAAGGGTCTGCATCATCAGGAACGTGACCCTGCTTATCGGAACCATCGAGATACTCTCGAATACGCCGTAGGTCATCATCCCCTTTAGATTCTCGCCTATTGAGAACAGCGCGTCGTTGACGTACGACGTGAAGACATAGCCAACGAGCATGTAAGCCAAGATGTCGTAACTCCCGGTTATCTCATGAAATCTGGACAGATCGCCCCCCGTCAGCGAGGTGACCGTCAGGTAGAAAGTGACAAGAAAGAGCAACGGGACGAATAGAGTCCCGATGAAGTTCAAGAGGTAAACTCTCATCTGCTTGAGATCCACCATCACTCCTGCGACTACGACCCTGACTTCCGACGTGAGGCTTCTCTTGCTGAGCGAAGTTGGCTTCACTGTCATCCTCTCCTCAGTACACCCCCAGTGTCCCAGCGCGCAATGCAACGCGTTCCAGCCTCTTGAAGAGGATGTAACTTGTCAAGAGCGATACGACTGCAAACAACAACAGGAACGTGAGGTCTCCGGTCAGCTCAGGGAGCGCTGCTCCGCTGAGGACAACGGCCCTGAAGTCCCTCAAGCTATAGTAATATGGGACGAGACGCGAGAGCGATTGGGCCCAAGTTGGCAGCATCTCGACGGGAAAGGTCGCACCCGACAGGATCCACAGGACGGACACGAATATGTCACGAAAGCTCCACACTTCCTTGAACACGAAGACGATGCCTCCCATCAGCAGACCAAACGCGTAGTTTGAAAGCATAGTCAACACGAATATCAGGAGAAGCGCGAACCAATCCAGATGCCACGATGGATTGAAGATCAAGTAGATCCCAACCCCAGTAAACAGATTGAAAACGATCATCCAGAAGAAGTTCATGAAGACCCTGCCAGTCAGGATGGTGAAACGGCTAATTGGAGTTATCCAACAGGATTCAAGCGTCCCCTGCATCATTTCCCTGCGCAACGAGCTTGCGACGGTCCACACGGCACCTCTACCGAAGCTCATGAGAACTCCACCCAAGAACAGGTACGAGATGAAGTCACCTGTCCCGGTGATTGACAGCAGGTTTTGGGAAGTCGTACCGCCCACGTAGAACAGGCCTATCAGCATCCAGTCGATGATGTAGAACGGTTCCATCAAGAGGTCGAAAACGATGTCGAGCGGATATCTCAGGTAGATCACGAACTCCCTCTTAGTGAAGGCCCAGAGAACCCTCAGTTCCGAGAGGAAGGTTCTCTTTGTCAGGCTTGTCTTCATGCTGGCGCACCCTCGCTCAGCTTCCTGCCCGTGAGGCTGACGAACACGTCTTCGAGAGAGGGCTCGCTGAACTTGACGTATTCCACTTTCATCCCCAGCTCGGTGGAAAGCCGAACAACATCTGGGAGGACAGCCCTGCCGTCAGGCGTCTGAAGCTTCACCGAGGCTTTTCCGACGACTTGATCCATCCATGTGTACACGATCCAGTCCACGGTGCCTCCCACCTTCTTGAGTCCATCAAACCTTTCCTCGCTGAAGTTAGACAGTTCTAACTCGATAATGTCGTTCTTCTTCATGCTGTCCTTCAGCTCCTTTGGAGTTCCCAGCGCAATGAGCTTGCCATGGTCCATGATGCCGACTCTATCGCACAGCTCGTCAGCCTCCTGCATGTAATGCGTGGTCAGGAGGATCGTGTGCCCCTCCTTCTTCATCTCGATTATCTTTTCTCTAGTTTCTCTGGAGCCAACCGGGTCGAGACCTAGCGTCGGTTCGTCGAGGAGAAGGATCGGTGGGTTGTGGACGAGGGCCTTCATTATGGTGAGTCTCTGTTTCATGCCCTTGCTGTACTTCTCGACCATCTGGTCTGCCCAGTCCTTGAGCCCGGCGAATTCAAGCAACTCCTGGACTCTCTTCTTCGCGATGTGAGGAGGCACGTGATAGAGCGTGGAGTAGAACTCCAGGTTTTCCCTGCCAGTGAGTTTCCAGTAGAGCGCCCTCTCTCCCTCAAGCACTGCTCCTATCTGTTCCCTGACTTTGTCGGCTTGTCGTACCACGTCAAGGCCAGCCACCATGGCGTGTCCGGACGTAGGTTCTATGACAGTACAAAGCATTTTGACTGTTGTTGTCTTTCCGGCTCCGTTCGGTCCTAGTAGACCGAATATCTCTCCTTCTCCTATCGACAGGTCAACATTGTCGACAGCCCTGACCAGCGTCGTCTCAGGGGCAAGCAGACTCTTCACTCCTGCTAGGAAGCCACCCCCTTCTTTGGACTTCTTTGTGGTGTAGACCTTAGTCAGGCTGTGCGCCTCTATTGCGCCATACCCCAAAGCCTTCTACACGATAGCTTCCCCCGGATATTACTATTTCGTATTCCAATCAGTTGAACGCAAAAGTCCCCGTTCTAGGCCAAGAAAGTTCTGACAAGGAGGCATCTCAATTCAAGCCACTCATTCACTCGAATTCTCTATCTTCCGAGCCGACACGCGCTATCTGTGCCTGTTCTTGACCTCCGACGAGGTAGCACAAGAGGAAGACAGATCTCGATCCATGCATGAATCTCCTATACTGGTTCAGGAAGTCGATCATCCCTGACGGCCCCGAAAACGAGCCTAAGAGTTAACAGAACCCGTTGGCGAAAGCTATATCTCAGGGCATAGAGAACTAGCGAAACATTCGAAATGAAGGACATAGAGAGTAAGACGATCTATTTCGGCAAAGGCGGAGCAGCTAACACAGAGAAGACACTTGAGATAGCAGCAGAGAGGGCGAAGCAGCTCGGTATCAAGGATGTCGTGGTAGCATCGACTCACGGCAGTACAGCGCTCAAGGCGGCCAAGGTCTTCAAGAACATGAAGATCAACCTTGTAGCTGTCACTATAAGCGAGGGGTTCAGCAAGGAAGGATGGACGATGACTTCTGACGAGAGGAGGAAGCTTAAGGCGGAAGGGATCAAGGTCTTGACTTGCAGCCACGCGCTCGGGGACGGAGTCGCAGCTTCTCTGGCTGGGGAACATGGTGCAGTGTCCATGGAACAGATCGTCGCACAGACGCTGTACAGGTTCAGCCAGGGCATGAAGGTGTGCGTCGAAATCGTCCTCATGGCAGCCGATGCCGGCCTCATAGGCGTAGACCGAGAAGTGATATCGATCGCCGGGACCGGCGAAGGGTGCGACACGGCCATTGTCGTCAAGCCAGCATATCCGAGGAACTTCAAAGAACTGGAGATAAGGGAAGTGCTTGCCAAGCCCAGATACCCGTAGCGCCATCAGAAGAAGACAAGAAAATTCCGAGGTTCTGGAAGAAGACCACCACACGCCTTCGCGCGCGACGGAACGCCAGAGCCCCGCCTGTCAGATTGCCGATCCAGGGGTGGCTTAGGCTGGATAGGAGGAGTTCGAGCATGGCAGACCTGTATCTGTCCGCCATCTCCTCTTCCATAGGTTTGGGTAGGGGTGATCCAAGTAGGGCTTGTGCCCCATCATTCCCTGAATGAATCCAGTCGGCATATTCGATGCACGTTCACGATGCCCTTAAATTCGCTTTTTCGGGTGCCTAGAATATGTCCCAATCAAGCGCAAACATGCCACAAGAGATAAGGGGGATAATCTTTACCGAAATCATACCACGACTAATCCCAGAAGTAAGCCCAGCTGACTTAATTCGCTTGGGAGCGATTGTCAGGAAAAAGAACCGCTCAGAAGCCTATGAACCATTGACTGACTCTCTTCGTAAAATACAATGGGTGAAACTCATGAGCCTTGAAGCTGTGTCCATCGAGCGAGACATAGCAGGTCAGATGGAGCCCGGATCAACAGTAAGTTACCCTTTTGGACAAGTGAAACACTCTCTAGCCGTGACTGACTCAATGATACACACGAAGTCTGCGCTTGATTCAATGGCGGTATTCCTCACAGATCTTCTGAGATTGAATGCTCGCGGAGCCGAGAGAGACTTTAAGCATCCAGAGTTCAGACGCGAAGTTTCGACGAAGGATCCAATCTTGAGAGCGCGAATGAAAGAGCTTGAGCCTTGGTTCATAGAACTTCAAGGAATTCGAGACGAGTGGATCCATAGAAGTTCCATAAGGAATATGCTGATCATAGGACCAAGTGATGTTGGTGTTCTTCCGATCCCCAAGAGGGACTTGGACGCGGGACTTGAAGCATTTGACCTGCCAATCACACGTGGGAATTTCTGGTCGACGACAGAATTCCTGGATCATCACTACATGAACCTTGTGACCCTGTTTCGAGCAATTGTTGATCGCTGCATTGAAATTGAGTCCGCGTCATTGGCCGAACCTGTCCCCGTCGATTTGGATGCAGAAAAGGATCTAGTGACCTTCCTTTTCAAAACGACCCAGAATATGACCATTACAAGAGTGAAGGTAAAGCTCGGGCCTTTTGGTTTCTAGATGTGCTCACATACGAAATCGCACATGATTTCACTTCCTTGCGAGCGTCCCTCTCCCCACGAGGCCACATGCGAACCTTATGACGCGCAACTTGAGGGTTCCGGATATGGGTAGGACCATCTCGACAGTCAGGCAGCTCATGAACGAGGAGTATCAGGAGTGGACCAAGATGGCCAAGATGCTGCCACAAGAGGAGAGGAAGGCGCTGAAGGAACTGCTGGACGCAGCTCTCACAAGATCGGACGCTGGGCCGATAGTGCCCAGGCCTATCCCGAGCGAGACAATGTTCATGCTCATGCTTGTGCATCTGAAGGTTAGGCTCAATAAACTGGGGAGTAGGCTTAGTAGCGAGGCGCGAAAGTAGCCGACCTAGTGCTCTTCGCAAATGAAGACTAATCTACATACGACGAGGGTTCAGTCCGATGGCACGAGCGGCGGAGTGGTGCGATTGGTTCGTTGACTCGATGTCCAAGGAAGAGGCAGTTCACAGGGGCTTCGGCAAGGAAATGAGCCGTCATAGGTGGACTTGTCTCATGATGAGTCTGCTTGAGCGACTGGGAGAAGAGAAGGGCTTCGATGTAAGATGGGAGGACCAGAAGGTCGATATGGTGTGGTACTCGAAGGAAACCGGCAAGCCAGAGGTGGCGATAGAACATGAGTTAAGGGGGGACAGAATGAGGAGGCTAGAGGAAGGCGAAGTAAGATCACTGAAGTGCGCGTGCGCCCCACTTAGGGTGTTGATCGTGTGTTTTAGGCCGACTAAGGGGTTTGGCGACAAGCTCATGAAGCTGGAGTGTTGGGTGTGTTCTCCATGGCGCAAGCCACAAGGGGAGTTCCTAGTGTTGGTGGCTAGGCGACAGAAAGACCACGCTCCAGAAGGACGATGGGAAGCATACAAGGCTACTCCAAGGATGGCTAACTGGGAGGCACTTCGGTCGATCAAGATCCATTCGCCCTCGCAAGGGTCAACGAGCTAGAGGAGAAGGTCAAGGAGAGGACCGAAGAAGAAACCCAAAGCACCCTCCTCGAGTGAGTGAAGGATGTCATACTTGCCATTCTCAACTGGCAACACGGAAACAGCAACAACTGTGTTACGTAGTATCGAGCGGGTTGATCTATCAACATCGGTTCTAATTCCACATACTACTGTCGCCGATGATGGAGGATTGCTGTCCAAGAAGTCACATTTCTCGGGAGTCTCTGTGCCGCGAAATGGCCTGTTCACCCCCGAGTTTGTCCACAGGCTTATTAGCCTGAGTGCACTTAGAGTTCGGGTGGCTAGAGCAGGCACCAACGATGCCGTCGACAGGACCCTAAAGAGTAGGGTCGCCATCATTCTTCTGGTAGTACTTCTTCTCGCAGGCAGTACCCCGATCAGGGTCAACCCATGGGCGCACGGGATACATCAACAAATCGCCCAGGACGCTCTTCAGTACTTGCCTTCTGAACTCAAGCGCCTTCTAGAGCGGAATAGGGCTAATTATCTTGATGGTTCCATTGCGCCAGATACTCAGTTCAAGGATTTTGTCAATCACGTCTGGCACGTGGACTTGAGCTACGGGAACGCGGTGAACAAGATAGCCAGTGAGGTGGATCTAATAAGGCAGAAGGTCAAGGGGCATCTGCCAGAGGGAGATGTAGCTTTCGAATTCGGCGTCCTGCTACACTATGTGACCGATCTGAACAATCCTCTGCACACGAGCCAGAAGGATGCAAGTGAAGACAGCTACCACTCGAAGTTTGAGGACTATGCCGATTCCCTGTTGCCCATAACGTACCAGTTCGACGGCTTGACAAACGTGACAGACATCCGGCAGCACATGATCCAGACGGCTAACTGGGCGTACCAATACTACGACAACATCTCGGGTTTTTATGCTAGTGGCTCAAGCGGGTCGCAAGGAAAGTACTGTGGCAGCAAGAACAGCGATGTGTATCACTATCCTTCGTGCCACTACGTCTCCCAGATACATACCGAGAATCTGATTTGGTTCGTGGACGAATATGACGCTTGGAGCAAGGGCTATCGGCCCTGCAAGGTCTGCAACCCCCCAGCATACACAGGATCACCAACCGGCCATCAGTCGGGGCTCGACTCGATCATACAGATCTGCTACTCCCACGCCCTTAATGAGGTCGTGGACATCTTCTACACCACTTGGGGAATCGCAACGACGAAGTCGAGGAGCCAAGTGACACTGACCGCCTCCAAGAGCATGGTCAGAATCGGAGAAGAATTCACCCTCAGCGGTTCTGTTTCTCCAGCTAACGCTGGCTTGGTCGTTACTTTCCTTCAGTCCACGACCGGACTGGTCTATACAAGACTGGGAAGCAACGCGACGACTACGTCAGACGGACGATTCTCGGTGAGGCTTAGACTTGATATGGTGGGAACGGTCTACATGAAGGCATGCTGGGCTGGCGATTCAGACTATGAAGGGTCGGAGAGCAATCAGGTCGCCATACAGTGCTTGAAGCTGATCAGCTCCATTACTGTATCTGTCGGAAATGACTCTGTTCCGTTCAATTCGTCGCAGATGGTTTCAGGCACGCTGGACCCTCATGTTGCGAGTGCGGAGATAGTGCTGACATACAGCAAGTCAGACGGCTCAAGAAGGAATTCAACTGTAGTGACAAGCAGTGGCGGTGGGTTCATGGAAACCATTCGAGCCGATGCTGTCGGCAACTGGAATGTCGTGGCATCATGGAAAGGGACAGACACTCAAGAGGGCAGTTCTAGCGAAAGCAAGGCATTTCAAGTCACGAGGATGAGGGTTGCTGTATCCATTTCTGTTTTGTCCCATTCTATGGACGCTGGGGAGTCCATCCACGTTTCGGGGACTATCACCCCCAAGGTTCCTCTGGGCAATGTCTGTATTGTGTACCTCAAGCCAGACGGAAGCAGAGCAAGTCGGAACGCAACGATCGACTCAAGCGGAAACTTCCAAGACTCATACCAGACTGATGCTACGGGATCATGGACGGTTCAAGCCCTCTATGGCGGCGATGCCCTGAGGGAGAGCAGTGCAAGTGAGTCGGTGGTGGTCAAGGTAAACCCAGCGTTTCCATATTCGGCCGTCGCACTTGCGATGGCTATTGCCTTGATCGCAGGATTCTTTCTGATTCGTCGTCGCGGACATGCTCTTCCACCCTCTTAGTCGATCACTCACGGACTCAGAGCTTCTCAAGCGTGCGAACCAAGCGCTCGAGCGAATTGCCTTGGAGAAAGAGCGTAGTCTATTTCACCACCCTTCCGTTGAGTTCATTGATTTGAGCCTTCAGATGCACAAGCATCAGCATGAGCATCGTCTCGCTCGGCAGCAGCCGCGGCACAAAGGACCCTGTGTCGGATCGGGTTTCCCCGCGGACCGCTTGGAGTGGTCTAGGCCTGAGGTGGATTTCTCAGTAATCTCAAGTATTCGATGCCAGCCGATCTCCCAGCTTACCTGTCTCAGATGAATAGGTTGAACCTGATGAATGGCCCATTGTTGCAGGCTTCGACAATCTCAGGTAGTGCGCCTGAGGAAACCAATACATCATGTCCGAGCTTCCGACTACATAGGTAAACAGCAAACGCTTCTTCGGTCGAAAAGAGACTCTCGTTGGTACCGACATCATAGACATGCTTTGATGGATTTGCCGTCACATTGCCCAAGATACCCAAGGACTCGAAGAGTGACGCTTCCATGAGTCTCTTGCACTCCTGCAAAAGAGCGACCAGCGGCCTGTTCTCGAATTTCTGCAAGTTCTTTCTTCTACAGAACTCCTTGAGGCATGACTCAACATGCATTGTTGAAGAGAGCACGATCTCCCGCGAGGCTGCCAGTCGAATAGGAGAACTGGTAAAGAACATCAAGTATACGTACTTGAGTGGCCTGTATATGCTATCGAAGTTCTTCGGGTACTGATAACGGAACAAGCCATTCTCGCATCTGACAGACCAGATGCCAACGGGACCTAGGCCCCTTTCGATATCCTCGACTTGTTTCAGGGCTTCAAGGTAATTCTTCTGTTGATGCCAAGTAATAACTAATGAGGCTAGGGTTTCCAAGGAGAGGCCAGGAAACTGAGCGCCCAGCAGCACAGCGATCTGAGGCCTCAACTCGCAGTTATCGAAAGAAGAGAAAGACGGAACCATTTAAGCTATCAAACACTCATATCTGATCAGGTGGTAGATATCGTTCAGTACGTTCACCCCGTCTATATGGAAGGCAACCCTCCGCAATGCACGGATGGTTCTCAGATATCCCGTCGGTTCAGAACGAAATTCGCGACTAACTTCCCTAATGCTGAGACAAGGCATCCCTTTCTTAGGTAACAGTCTCACGTTCAAGAAACACATCCGGCTTTAGACAAGGAAAGTTGACGGAATGGCTTCGCAAACTTTATAGGCCAAAAGACGCTAGACTTCCTGCTCCTATGACGTTAGTCTCGTGCCACATATGCGGAAAGAGACTAGAACTGAAGGACATCATAGACACCGAGAAAGGCAGGTTCTGTAGAGACTGCTACCGTGAGATCACGCGTGATCTTACCGACGAAGAACTAGAGAGGAGGATCAGTGGAGTGTTATGGGAGTCCAGTTTCAGGACTTCTTCGTTGTGGTGGTACGTGATTTTCCAAGTGATCACGGTGCTCGTTCTTGCCGCGGATCCAGGCGCGGATAGCTTGATGTTCTTCGGGGCGGTCCTGTCCAACTTCGTAGCATACGCTCTTGGGGTGTTGATGGAGGTGTATGGCGTCAGGCGCAGGATAGTTCTGACCTTGGCCGTCCTTTTTGAGGTGACTGGAGCCTTCCTGTGGATAGCCGGCTGGGTTTTCATGGAGACGACGAGCGGCGTTCCACAGTTTCCCATAGGAGTTTTGGTCATCATCCCGGTCATTCCGTTTGCTCTCGCGACGATCCGCAACCTAGTCAAAGCATACGAGGGGGAGTCAAAGTAGGGTATGGTTTCGGTTGAGCATGGTCTCTTATGCGGCAACTTCGCCACTCACGCGCGCGTTTCATGCAGCACGAGTCTCTCGATGAGACCACCTGCCATCACCGCGTCCTCGTCTATGAAGTCTCTCCACTGCAGTCCCTCGGGCCACGACGCACGCGAGTATGCTACTATACCTGGAGCGACTCAAAGTATGGCGCGCGCGGAAAGGTCGTACATGCGGGAACATATTTACGAGACGGCCGCCGGAGAAAACAGGTGAGACAGAGTCATGAGCCAGCAGATAAGGGAGAAAGTCCTGAAAGCCGTCAAGTTCTATGCCCTAGCATGGAATGTCGTCCTAGCTTTCAACGTCTTAGGTTGGATAATAGCAGTGCACCAATCATTGGTACCAGTCGGATCATGGGCACTCAGAGAGCCCGCATGGATCCTAGCCTTTGAATTCGTCTCAACGCTACTCACGCTAACAGTGGACATCTACCTATTCATCGAGTACGCGGTGACACTAGTGAGGGGAAAAACATGAGCCAGGAGTTCTTTCTGTTGGGAGGAGTGTACATACCTCCGATACGCCCTCCAGACCCATTGGCAGGTGTTCTAAGTATAATCGGCATTCTGTTGGCAATCGGCATAATGTTAGTGGCTGTCAAAGTGCGCGACTTGGGGGCGAGGGCGACTGAGAAGGAGGATAGGAAGCCATGAGCCAGCAGACGGACGAGAGCAAATCAAGTCTCAGGTGTCGGACACATGGCGAGCGGACGAGCTGTACCTCAACGCCAAGGGAGACATGAAGTACCTCTTCGCCCTGATGGACGATAAGACTGGGTTCTGGATCGCCCAAGAAGTGGCCGACACAAAGCACCAGCACGACGCAAGGAGGCTCTTCCAGATGGGCAAGGCGACCAGCCGTGTCCCGACGCTTAACAAGTCGGGGAAACCGCTCGATGTCCCCAAGACCTAACAGAACCTACGCGCGCAAAGCTTTTATGCAGAATTCGCCTTACGAAGATGAACAAATATGCCCAGTGTCACGAAAAGGGATGGAAGCACGGAAGAATTCATTCCAGAGAAGATTGTTGTTAGTGTCATCAAAGTAGGTGTCCCCGCTGATGTGGCCAGGCAGATAGCGAAGGACGTCCAGAACAAGCTCAAGGAAAAGGCTAGCACAGCTGAGATAAGGAAGATGGTCTTGGAGGAACTCCGGAAGAAGAAACCGGTGTGGGAACAAGACTGGTACGTCTACGAGAGAGTCGTAAAAAAGAAGAAGACGCAGTAAAGTGCCCTAGCTGGCGCACGATACAATACGCGCGCGTTTCTATGAGATGTTTCCAGATTGGGTAGATGCCCCTTTCTGGAATATGCCTAGGTGACTGGCAATGCCCCGCTCGTACCCGGACATCCTCAAAGCGAAAAGGGTGAGGTATCTCGCAAGGAAACGCTGCCCCGTCTGCGAGAGACCTGGATCCGGTCCGTACACGAAGAAGATCAAGGGACGCGAGTACGTCTACTTCGTTCATTCGATGAAGAACCCTGAGACAGGGAGATACTGCCAGAAGTGGCACTGCGTCGGCCCAGCTTCTGCAATTGAGCAAGCGGGCGGAATCCCAGCGTATCTTGAGGCCATAAGATCACGCAGTCATATTGCTTTACAGCATTAAAGCTGTTACTAAGAAAATGATACCCACATTGGGGCTATAGGCACCCCCCGGGGGCGAAACTGGACGTTTGCTCCTGTTTCGCGCGGCATGTATGCTCTTACCGCCTCCAGAACGACGCCCCAATCCGCGTCAAAACCACGCAATCGAGGAAGCCTGGCAGTTTGCGAAACTAGCTCAAGAAGGCGATAGATAGACCACCGAGGAGACGGATAACCTCCAGAGCGCCCTGTCAAACGCGGTGAATCAGAGACATGAGAAAGAAGCCAAAGATCTACGTGAAGGACGGCAAGGTCGCAATCGAGAAGGAGGCAAGATCACGACGAAGGAAGCGAAAGACTACATCCTCGAGCTCAACGAGAACACGGAATAACTGCGCGCGATCCTGTTCAGGAACAGGCTCATGACGGCGATTATAGGTGGCTTCCTCATGTTCCTCGCGCTCTTTCAGTCCTCCTAGCTCGGTATGATGCCGCCCTCACACGGCGGAGGTCGCCGGTTCGAATCCGGCCCGGCCCACTCAAATCCTGAGTTTCTGAGGGGTGAGTTTCCACGGCGCTATTGGCTTCAATAGCGCTCCTGAACATGGCGCTTGCCCACTCACTGGCCATGATCGCGGGGAGGTCATTTTCCCCAAGGGCCCTGATCTTCTTCCTCACGCAGTGCCTCAGATATCTCAGTTGGTTCGGCTTGGCCTGTTTTTCGCCTCTCAGAAAGTCCGTCTCGGCCCTGCTCAGCATCTTTGAAGGACGAACTCGCAAGAGGCCATAAAGGTGAGGCCAAGAGTTCAAATACGAAGTGGTAAGGCCAACGGCGGACTTTTGCTCTTTCGACCTTTCACTCCTGACCAAGAAATCCCTCGCCGGCCCTAGTCTTGGTTAGGCTGATCTTGGCGGTGAGCGCACTATTGACGCTGTCGCCGCAAATCCAGTAGGGAACTCCCTATGAATGAGACAGCGGATAGAGGATGGGGATTCCTAAGAGAATCTCGCAAGGTCCATCACCTGCGGGGAGCATGTCCCTGTGTCGGAGGTGCGCGTTCTGTTGGGTATATCACGTTGATGATACCGAAGAAGAATCCTGATAGAGCTATCCAGCAAAGGAAAAACGCTATCCAATCCCCCGGGGTTGTCATGACATCAACCACAATGCTTCCGTTGAAACTGTTCAAGGCGTCTTCTCCAGAGATGCCAGGGGGCAAATCGTGCAGGTCCTGAGGCGGAATTAAGTAACGAAGATGAATCACAATGTTCAGTTGGCTCACGTCCACATAACCCAAGGAAGTGAAAGCACTCTTGTTGGTGACTTCAGGAGACCTGGAATAAGGATGTATTTCCGACCAGTTGATTCCATCTAATGACATATTAAAACTAAGACCTTCAAAAGACCTAATGTAAGGGGAGGATATCGCGACATAGAGTATACCGGTGGAGTGAAAGTAGCCTGGGGAGCCGGTGACGGTCACCGTTGTTTCGGTGACACCAGGAGAGACCACAATCTTCGGGGGCTGAAAGACAAAGATCCCCCGGTTGCTCCAGAGTGCAAACAGATATGTTAGAATCCCAGCCATCAGGACGGGAAGCAACAAGCAAACGACCACTCGTTTGGCTGTTCCGGTTAGTTTTAGTTTCACTTTCATTAGGCCCATATGTTCACAATCAATATGACATTATAAATCTTGGCTGCATCTCAGTGGGGCTGCCTTTCTTACCTCAGGCTTTGCCGGGCTGACTGCAATTGGCCTCTTCTTCGAGTTCGTTGACTTTGGCTCCTAGATGCACCAGCATCAGCATGAACATAGCGCGCGAACGAGTCAAGCGTGTGCTGCTTGAATAGTAACAAATCTTAAATACTAAGGAACCGAACACGAAACAACTTCGTAGATGGCTGGTAAGGAGAAAGCGCTGAAGAAAAGGATATTGGATGAGCTGTCGACCGATCAATCAGGGGTTCTGGACAGATGTTTCGCCTATGCCAAGGAAGTTCTGCGCATTTCCCCAGACGGGAAGGTCGAAGTCCTGAATAGGGACAAACTCACAGGGAAGGAGCAGATACTTGCATACCTAATCGGGAAGCTGTACGCGAAGGAAGTCGATCTTGCAGCTGCTGAGGATGTCGGACACAAGGAGCTGGCGAATGAGCTTGGGATACCTATGGGTTCTCTGGCACCGTGGCTCAAAGCCCTCAAAGAATCCAGCATGATAAGGCCAGTTAAGAGGAACAGGTACACCAACTATGCAGTGCAGATCAACGTGGTTGAGCGAGTATTGAAGCAGCTGGCCGGGAAGGCGAAACGTGGTACGTGAGATACAAGGAATGGATGATAGCTCGAGCAAAGAGTTCACTGAATTGGAGAAATCCGTAGGTGATCTCAAGAGAAGAGTCTCCAGGATAGAGGGGCTCTTGACCCGCGGTACCCACAAGACAGCCAAGAAACCGCTTTCCATAAGAGAGTTTGTCCTGCAGAAGTCCCCCCGTAGCGACAATGACAAGACCCTTTGCATAGCCTATTTCATCGAGATTCATGAGAACACTTCTCCTGTTACCATTGAGGATCTCAGGAAGGGTTTCGTATGCGCCAAGGAAAAGGTGCCCGCCAACCTGAATGACAAGGTGAACCAGAATATCAGGAAAGGATACATGATGGAATCAGGTGAGGAAAAAGACGGCAAGAAAGCCTGGATCTTGACCAACTTGGGGGAGAAGTGTGTCGAGAGTGACTTCAGCAGAGCCAAGTAACTCAACGGGGCAGCTCTGCATACGCGAATCAAGTCGCACCTGCAGCAAAGCGTATAATCCGTAGCCGAGTAATAACCCAAGGCAACGCGAGCGCAGAATGTCGGAAAGTCTGAGACCCGCAACCCAAGCGAACCAAGTGTGTCAGCTGGTAATCTACCGACGACGGACCCCTTTCTGCAGGAGCCTATCCCTGAGAATCTGCTCGACTCGCTGTTCTCCAGTATCTGTGATGGTGTAGAGGTCCTTTGGCTTGTAGTGGTACACTTTCCTTTCCCCTGCCAGTTCCGCTAGGGAATTGGTGACTGTGGGAGCAGACTTCTGAACCGCATGTCCGAGCTCCCTTCTTGACAAACCTGGCAACCCTTTCAGTTTCGCGTGAAAAAGGAGGATCAGCAATTCATCTTGGGCGGTCAGGTCCTGTGCGACAACAAGCCATTCCTTCTTTCCGAACTCCTGCACAAGCGGAAGCCTCCTTCTCACCACTTCATTCATCAAAGGCTCCACTGACTGGAAATCCAAGCTCGAAGTGACTCTGATCAGTTCCGCGACTATCCAATCGCAGAGACAGGCACATACAGTCGCGTCGGTCAGACTAGGGGGCAAGGGTTTGACGTGAGTGCCGCCTCTCTTGGAACTAAAGCAATTCACGAGAAGCGCCGTTCTCGGGATCAGTATCCTGATTGATTCCTCATGTTGTTTCTTCGGAAGTTTCTCAAGCTTATCAGCTATCCTACCCATGTCTCCGATTCCTATCTCCTTGATGGGTGATCCCAAAGACATATAGCTCAGGGCCCTGAAGACATTCTCCGAGAACTTCCTTCCTTTCCCCAACGTATCCTCCCAGTCCGATTTCCAGTAGCATGTCTTCAGCTTCCCGTAGCTGTCTAGCAAATCTCTCACAATTCCACTCTCTATCCTCTGTGACAGAATGGCTGTCACCTCTGACTTGATTGACACAAGGCAAGAAGTCTGCTTGGTGTTTTATCTCTTACTGGCTCTGGCTTCTCGGGAAGGCTTTCTCGCCATGCTGGCATATGTTGGGCATGTTGTCCCGAATAGTCCGCCGAAGTAAGACAGGCATCAGAGGGACTCCCACGGGAACAAGTGAACGGAAAAGGGGTCTGTTGAACTCCTCCTATCTTCGAAGTTGCGTGCGCGGAGGCAGAACTCAACAATCTCGGCACTTAGACGCACATGCGCGCGCCGGAATGGGGCTTGCGTGCAACAAAGTTTAACCGTGCATACTGGCATACGACCTTCGTGATTCTTTCAGCGAGGAGATTGGAAAGAATCGTTACTGGTTCTTTTGGAATTCAGAAACATGATACAGTACTTATCACCGGACCGGCAAAGTGGATGAATGCAGTAGCTATCGAGTGCGAGAGGGTTGGCGCATCACGCGCGCGTGATCTGGCGATATGTGATTAGTGCCGAACCTGGTGTGCTCTCTATTGTGACATCAATTCCGCGGGCAAGATTCTTGCCAGTGAAAGTTCTCTTGACGCCGCTATCCTCAAAGTGGATTTCATAATGGGCATCTGGCGAAAGACCCCTCAGCTTCAAAATGGCTTTCGGAACTGGACATTTAGGCCGTCGGAAGGCAAGTATCATTCCTTGATGTGAGTCCTCTATGTTGAACTGGTATGCTATCCAAGTGTCATCAGTCACGCTGTGTGGCGTGAGAGGATAGAAGTCTCCGTAGAAGAGGTGCCTTACACGCTTGAACTCCTCGATAAGATGGGAGACTTGCTCTAAGTCGGCATCGGACCAATCATAAGTTGGGCACAAACATAAACCTGCATTCATTGCACTTCGGAATGAATAGGTATTGGGGCATAAGCAGCCAGTGCTGGTGGTTGGAAGGTAGAAATTCACTCCATAGGTATGTGATTGCTGGCCGTTAGGTTCGCCATATTGATAGTCCGTACGCCAGAGGGCAACGCTCCGAGAGATCGTTTCTAGGTCAATACGACGACCACCGCTGGCACAGTTGTCAATAATCAATCCTCGATTCCGCGCCAAAAGCTCATCCCAGAAGGCATACAGGCCCTCGATGTGGCGGATCTCAGTCATGCCCTGTCGATCAGCGGAATCCGCAGCGCGCCAATAGGGAAGTGGGTCCATATTGAAATCCTGACGGTATACGTTGATACCTTCTTTTTGAATCATCCCTGAAATATGCTCGATCAACCAGTGGAGAGCTTCTGGGTTGCCGAGATTGAGCAGTCCGTTTGGACTACCGGGCAATCTGAGAATCCAATCTGGATGCTCCATGTCAAGCCAAGTGCCATGATGCACCCGTTCTGGCTCGAACCAGATTACGAGACCCATGCCTACCTTCTTGACGGCATCCGATACGGGCTTCAAGCCGTTGGGGAACCCATCCTTTCTAACAAACCAGTTCCCTACCCCGCTCGGCCAAAGCCCCTCAAACCAACCTGCATCGATCCAGAGGTATTCAACACCACACTTGGCATAGCGTTTACCAAACTCGATCTGGCACTGTTCAGTAGCTTTGTTAGATTCTTCTCCTCCGTGCCGGCGGTCCATACAAGCCAGGGGCACATTCACAGGCTTACCATAGCGCATAAGCGTATGATGTTTCAGGATAAATCGGCGAAGCATGTTGTGTGCTTCAATGTAATCGTCGCCTTTCCAGAAGAGAAGCAGAATCCGAGGCGTGCGTATCTCTTCGTCTGGGTGAAGCTTGAGATGTGTCAGCTCCATCCCAGCTCGAACATGCAAGGATGAAGAACCGTCTTTAGCAAGTGTTGCAGCCCACTGGCCAGACCAGCCTATTCCAACAATCATGCCTCCTTCTCCAGTAGCCTCAATGTTGAAAAAGGGGAAGATAGTTGTGTTGGACGATCTGCCTCCAACAGGTGCAAGATATGCGACGTGATTGATGAGCTCATCAATGGGTGCAAAGTCCATTCTTGTAGCTGAACTTCCATGGGCCCGATGCAGAACAAAATCGCCCTTCCCTTTTTTCTTAAATGCGATGTCAAGCGCGTGAACGTCCTCAAGTGTGGGTGCGTCCTCTTTACCGTTGTTTTTGAACTTCACCACCCACTCAGCAGCTGGGAAATCCTTGAATAAGATGCATTCACAGCGAACCTGAAGCCTAGTCTTCGGATCTTCATATGTGTAGATGTATTCAGTTCGGACATTGTCAATCCGTCGGCTCTTCCGACTCAAGTTGTATTCTTTGATAAACTGTTCGGATCTCTTGCCCCCGTATGTGAACGAGAAAGCAGGCAAGACACCTGCCCCAAAGAGGGAAATCATCAACTTTTCAGCATCCTTACTAACTGTTCTCATACCCTTTCAACTCGCTAGTTATGAGGTAATAACTCATCCCTTGGTATTGCGGCCCTTGTCACGCCAGCAGAACGGCGACTATCCCGCTGAGAAACACACCATCGAATGTGCCACCGCCGCCTATGCTCACTATTCCTGCGCCGAGGTTAGGTATCGTGTCCAGATTGGTCAAGTCTGCACCGACGAGCGTGCCCACGACTCCGGACACGTAGGCTATTACGTAAGGTGCGCTTGACTGTATGAGGAACGCGCTGGCCGCTGCCGCAAGAGGCGGGATCAAAGCTGGAGTCACTATCCCCAGTCCCTTGGTAGGTCTGGCAACGGCGTGAGTCACTATCGCCACGATCACTACACTCAAGACAATCTGAGGCAGCAACGATGAATACCTCGACAACAGGTAGATCACTACAAGTAGCGGTATCACAGCTCCTCCCAGGTTCACCGCAACTATTGTGTATCCAGAGGCGAGACTCATCCTTGGGACTCTGTAGGTTATGCCGAAGCGCGTAACGTATCCCTCCGTCACCTCGGGTTGCGTAGAGTGGACCCTAGCTATCGGGATGTTGACGTAACTGCCCAACAGGCTTGCCCCAACTACGACAGCAGCGATGGTCGGACTCAGCCCGATGTCCGCGAAAGCGGATCCTGTCACCTCGAAAAAAAGCGCTGAGGCTGCAATGATGAAAATCGCGGTGAGAAGCCAGAAGAATGAGGGATGATGTGGCGAATACACTGTCTCAGAGCTCATAGTCCTTTCCAAACCCGCAATGCAACATCATTTAACGATTCCTTGGATTGTGCTTTTCTCATATGTGGACTACTTGAGAGAGTTGTCGCCGGTACTTCATGTTCCCTTTCTCGGCAACGAACGCACGTGATGCCTTGGGTGCAGGATCCGTCCTTCCACAATCTTATTAGGGAATCGCAGCACTGTTCAGCATGTCCTTGAGCATCAGGAGAGCAGAGGCAAGTGATCTGGATTCGGTCAAGAGAATCTGGCACGAGGCCTACTCCTCCCCCGTCGCTCCGCATCCCTATTCGCATCACACTGACTGCAAGCTTCCAAAGACCTCAGATCCTGGTGAAATGGCCTGGATAGCTTGGAGCAAGGGGCTGATAGAGGAGTTCCCGGGCGACTGTTTCGTGGCTGACCTGGATGGAAAGGTGATCGGTTTCGAATTCTTTGAGTTCAACGAGTCTCTTACCAGAACAGTTGGACGGAGGTGGGCAGAACTCGGAATCCTAGCTGTTGAGCCAGGACATGGCGGCATGGGCGTCGGAACCTCTCTCGTGAAGACGGTGATGGGTCATGTCCTGCAAGATGGTGCCGAGATAGTAAGCGTCGGAACAGACCTGGATAACGTGAACGCGATATCATGCTACGAGAAGGAGGGCATGAGGATCATATACTCGAATTGCATCTTCAGAACACGCGACCGCGGGTCAGGGAAACCGAAGGTACCGAGGGAGGTCACGATCCGATCTTGGGAGGACTCTGACCTCGGCGACATACGAAGTATCTACATGAAGTCACAAGAGAAGAACTCCATCGAGGTAGATAGGAAGATACCCGTGGACGCAAAGGAGGGATTCCGCAAAGAAAGGATAGAGAGGCTGTTGGAAGGGGTGAGCAAGGGGACGAGCCTCTGCCACGTGGCACAGTCAGAAGGGAAGGCGGTTGGGTTTGCCATTGGGCATGCGGACGCTGACTTCTCCAGAGCGCTTGGCACGGGCTTCGCTGAGATAGACTGCTTCGCCGTAGACCAACCGAGAAGAGGAACGGGTATCGGAACGGCACTTGTCGGTCAGCTCCTCAACTCATTGTCCACTGAGAGGGGGGCTAAGGTAGTCGACTGCTGGGTCTCACTCAACGACTGGCCCTCGATCAACTGCCTCGAGAAGAACGGGTTCGGACTTGCACATGCCACAGTCCTGCTGAGGCGGTGGCTCTATTGACCCGTGAAGTGTGATCGTCTTGACAAGCGAACCACCCAGCGGACCGACTTGGATCGTAGTAGGTCCTCATGAAATGCTGGCAACCAAAAGAGATCCGGATGAGCTCGATGACCTCCTGCTCAGCCTGCTCAGGGCAAGGGGAACTATGAGCTTGTCCGCGCTCTGGAAAGAGGCCAACTGCCACTTGTGGGAACTTGACGCTGCTCTGCACAGACTGGAAGGAAGAGGCCTCTTGGTCGAATCTGAACTGGAATAGAACGTCCTTCAAGACTCGCGAAACGGGTTGCTTCTTGGCGCTTTCGCCAGAGTGTTTGATGGAGACGACAGGAGGATTGCCGGCAATGCTCCGTGCGCAGTATGTCCCGTCTGACAACTCTTATCTAGACAGAGGGCTTGACGACAGAACAATGACCAGAGTCCGAGTCTGCGTCATTGGCATGGGAAGAGCGGGCAATATCCACGCTGAGATCCTCAAGAACCAGATCCCAGAGGTTCTTCTGACATGCGTGACGGACGAAGCTGAGAGCGCCGCGAAGAATGCCGGGGTGCGTCTCGGGGTAAGCTGGACGACGGACTGGGAAGAAGTTGTCCGTCGCGATGACATTGATGCCGTCGTTGTTTCCGTCCCCACTCATTTTCATCAGCGAGTCGTGCTCGCAGCTGCCAGTGCAGAGAAACACGTCTTGGTTGAGAAGCCATTGGCACCCTCGCTGGGGGAGGCCAAGAAGATCCTCGACATCGCCCGAGCTTCGAAGCTCGTGATTCAGGTCGGATACATGAGAAGATTTGATCGAGGGTACGCGGAAGCCAAGGACCGGATAGTGAGTGGATTTGCTGGAATACCCCAAGTATACAGAGCGATCGCTCACGACCCTGCTCCTCCCACAGGTTGGGCAATCGATCCATCGATGAGCGGTGGAATTTTCTATGATATGCTGTCGCACGACATCGACATGGCAAGGCACCTCATGTCCTCCGAGGTGTCATCCGTCTACGCGAAAGCCTCAGACAGGATCTGCGAGGAAGTCAGGAGAAAGGGCGACTACGATACCACTGTAGTCTTGATGGCCTTCGAGTCAGGAGCATATGGATACGTTGAGGGTCTGAGGAAGAGCCCGTACGGCTATGACCTTAGAACGGAAGTTGTTGGCAGTGAGGGCAGCGTTGTAGTAGGAGCAATGAGTGATCCGGCGCTGACGTTCGCTGACAACTCCGGCATTAGACAAGGCGGGGCAAGCTGGTTCGCTGGCAGGTTCCAGGAGGCTTTCGTAAGGCAGGATACGAGCTTCGTCAAGTCGATCCTTGCGAATCGTGCGCCGGAGGTTTCGGTCGTGGATGGGTTCAGGACAGTCGAAGTAGCTGAAGCGTGCAAGATCTCAGTCAAGGAGAAGAGACCCGTCACCGTAGCTGAGCTCCACTGACAGTCTGAGAAGCGAACCCTTCGAACGAACTACTTCGGTTTGACTAGAACCTTTACCTCTTTCTTGTTCACTAGCTTCTCGATGTACTCAGGGATGTTCTCGATGGGTGTCCTAGCAGTGACCATCTTCCTGATGTCGATGGCTCCTGTCGCCATCAGCCTGATCACGTTCCTGAAAGTCCCGTAGCCCGAGTGCCCTTGGGCCCCGTACAGTTGTGATGCATGCGTCTGGAAGTACTCAATGAAGATCGGAGCCTCGGCGTTCGCCCTGCCTATCCATGCGATCTTTGCGCCGATGGCAAGGGCCTTGTTCATCTGTGGGAGTGTGATCTGAGGTGCACCAGCCGCTTCCACTAAGAAGTCCGCTCCCTCACCTCCCGTGGCGTCGAGGAGTTTCTCATAGGGCTGGACCCCTTCTTTTGACAGCTCAAGTGGATTGATCACAAGGTCGGCACCCATTGATTTGGCCAACTGCCTCCTCACATCGCTGACCTCGAACACTATCACCTTGCCCGCCCCGGCTGCTCTGGAAAGTGCGGCTGAGGCCAGCCCGATCGGCCCCGCCCCCCAAATAGCAACACTTGCTCCGGGCTTGAACCCACCAGCTCTGACGAAAATGGCGTTGTACGCTACAGAGGCGGGCTCAGTTGTCGCCGCAGCCTCGTACGCAGCGTCCTCGTTCCCGTACACGCCTACTAGATCACCTACTTTCCAGCAGTACTTCTGGTGAACGGCGAGGTACTCCGCGAAACCCCCGTTTGATGTGAATCCCATTTCCTCCAGATTGTAGCATTGGTTCAGATTGTCAGTTCTACATGCATCACACTCACCGCACCACCACATCTCCTCACACGTGACCATGTCTCCTACCTTCAGCATGTTGACATCTGGGCCCACTTCTGCCACTTCACCCGCCACTTCATGTCCGGGAACAACGGGTAGTTTGGTCAGTCCAGGGTAGAGCATATACCCCTCCTTGTCTTGCTCGACCATGTGCACATCGCTCCCGCAGATCCCGGTTGCCTTGATCTTCAGCAGAACTTGCTTAGGCCCGAGCTTGGGCTTGTCCACATCACTAACCACCAACTTGGGATTCTTCCACACTTGAGCCCCAGCGTAAGTCCGATGGGTGTTTTCTTCTATCGGTGATGTCTTGTAGCCGTGTTTCGGTCTCCACTCTGCCTCCAGAACCGCTGCCTTCATTTCGATCATTACAGCGGGGTCGAACGCTTTTCTGTCTTTACACGCTCCCTACAAGCATAGGTCAGGGCCAGCGTTCCAGCAATCTTCTCCACGGCAGAGCTTAAGAGGTCTGGAGACGAGCCTGGTGGTGTCTGAGTGAGAGTTGAAGGTATCAGCTTCGGTGTGTCCTGTGGCAGAAGTTCCCTTCTCGTTTTGCAGGAAACTGGACGCAGCATTGCCGACTCTCCGGGCCTTGGGCTACGATGGCGTGGAACTCCTCCTCGGAAGAGCGGAGGACATTGATGCCGGAGAGCTTGAGCGACTCCTCGCCAAGCATGAGATGGAGCTTTCCGCAATAGGCACAGGCCTGGCTACAGCGGACGGACTCTACCTTGGCTCCCGTGAAGAAAGAACGAGACAGGAGGCAGTCAAGCGCGTTCTGGGCTTCTCAAAGATGGCGGAGCGCTTTGACTGTGGCGTGATCGTGGGCTCGATCAAGGGCGGCATTGTCCCTGCGCCGTCCTCAGAATCCCTAGTCAGGTCGATGAGGGAGCTAAGGGAGGTCAGGTTGATCATCGAACCTCTGAACAGATACGAGTCCGCGTTCATCAACAAAGCATCCCAAGCTGTCGAGTTAGTCAATGAACAGAATCTCGAACGATCTCTTGTCCTCCTCGACACGTTCCACATGAACATTGAAGAGGAGTCCATGGCCGACGCGATAAGGAGCGTAGGTGAAAGGTTAGGGCATTTCCACATCGCGGACAGCAATAGAAGGGCTCCCGGTGACGGACACATTCCGTTCTCCGGGGTGTTCAGGGCGCTCAAGGGAATCCACTACGATGGCTACATGTCTGCTGAGATTCTGCAGGAACCCACTTCTGAAGTGGCACTGCGGAAAACGGTCGAGTTCGTGCGCGCGGCGGACTGAGGGCATGGGCTCGACGTACGTTGTGACCCGCACGAAGTAGTGAACGCGAAACGATATAACCCTCTGAGCCCATACACAACTCATGGCCAAGTGGGGATTTCCGAAGAGCGGACAAATGGAATCACCATCAGGTCTATACTTCCAGAACATGACCGGAGCCCAAGTCAAGGAGAGGCTCAAGAAGAACGACCTGATAATAATCCCGATAGGGAGCACCGAAGCTCACGGGCCACATGCGCCCGCAGGAGAAGACACCTATCTGGTCACGAGGATGGCAGAACTGGTCGCAGAGAAGACCGGTTGCACTGTGGCGATGCCCATTTGGTACGGGTCGCACCCGTTTCACCACATGGGGATGCCCGGCACGGTGCTCGTCGACGACGATGTGTTCAAGGGATCAGTCAGGGGCGTAATGGCGGGCTTCTGGAACGCGGGGTTCAGGAAGCAGATCCTGTTGAATGGACACGGACAGGAGTACGTCATCCCATCCGCAATGCACCAGTTCGCCAAGAAGTACCAGATCCCAGGGGTTTTCGTCAATGTGAACTGGTACCACGCGATTCCGGAACACGTCAAGGACAAGGAACACGGAGGCCCGTTCGAGACGCCCTTCATCCATGCTGACGAGGTCGAGACTTCTTTCTCGCTCGCGCTGTTTCCGGAGTTGATGGACATGAAGGAGGCTGTGGACACAGTGCCCAAGGGCTACCTCCCTGCCAAGCACGTGGACAAGGCTGGCAACGTCTATCAGAGACCAATCAACTGGTATGGCCAAGTCGGCTGTGGTCCCATAGAAGTCTTCGCGTATCCTGAGGGCTGCGTCGGGAAGGCGACACTCGCCAAAGCAGAAAAGGCAACCGCGGGGTTGACGGCCTTACTCGACTACCTGGTGGAGTTGCATAATGACATAATGACGAAGTATCCACCTGGAAAGCTCCCCCCGGCCGACGAACTCACGCAGAGATCGAAGGAAGACATAGAGGCCGTGGTCAAGGGCCCGTTCGTTGAAGGAGGCAGGCATATCTACACGCTCGGCTACCCGCCATAGAAGGCCAAGAAAGATGAAGCACAGAACGCGCCGACCCGTTCAACTCTTGGGATGATTGGCGAAGAACTCCCAGATCAGGTCAGCTATGGCTGCAAATTGGTCGGAGAGTTCAGCTCCGAGCTTGTGCACCATCGCTCCGCCGTAAGAAAGACCCGGCGCATAGATCCTCTTCTGGTCGATGCGCGGGTTACTCCCAAACTCCATGATCAGAGCTCGGATAAAACCGACATCGTCGACGTTTTGCTCCAAGGCTACCTCGCAACAATGTCCAGCGTTCCATGTGAGTGCTGAGCCTGCTCCCTGTGAATAGACTACGATGAAGACCTTCTCGTCCGCTTTATGCGTCATTGATGTCACATCCTCAATGCTCTTCGGAGTCCCACCGGCTCCGTGAAGGACGAGGACAAGAGGGATAGGACTCACTCCGTCATATGCGGGGGATGTGCAGTGAGTACACCCTGACCCTTCCTCCGACCGTGATTGACAGCTCGTAGCTACTTGGGGATGAAGGAAAACTCTGCGGAGTCTGCTCTCGCGTGAGCACCACAATCACGGTGGCCAAAGACACGAACACAAGCAGGAGAAGGATACACTCCTTCCTACTCATGGCAAGTCACCCATTGTCACTTGACATGCAGGTGACAACAAGAAGTAACAAGAGTTGAAGCTCGAGACCGCTCCACTACAACGCCAAAAGAGATAGCATGAAACAGCCGCACGCAACACTAACGCATGACTCAGTGTCTGGCTACTCCCAGAACGACCCGGGCATTGCCTCTGACTTGCCATCAAGCTCCAGAGCCACAACAGTGTCGATCGGATCAGGCGCACGCGAAGGAAGACCACGAACAAACAGACGATCACGCATCTGCTCGAATGGCAGTTTCTTTCCTGTGGCCAGCATGTGAACGCCCAAGACCCTGTTCTTGATTCCTGCGACGCACATCTCTCTCCCAGGCCAACAGGTGACGTGCACATATGCGGTATTGCCCTTGGCAGTAACGTATCCCAGGTGAGCTTCCTCGAACGGTGCAGCGCCGGCTCCATAGATCGATTCCCCGTTGCGCCTGAGCCACCTCCCTATCGCCCGCATTCGGCTGGCTTGTTGTGGCGGGATCACGCCGTCCGCCATGGGGCCAACGTTCAGAAGGAAATTCCCATTGCCTGAAACACACCTGACTAGGTTACGAACCAGCTGCATCGGTGACTTCAGATTGGGATCGCCTGCGTCATAGCCCCACCACAAGTCGTCTATTGTCATGCATGCTTCCCACGGCCGTTTTGAGCCCTGGATGTGTTGCTCGGGAGTGTCGAGATCTTCGGGCAAGCCTGACCTGTTGTTCAGTATGATGTCCGGCTGCAGACTGCGGACCATTGCGTTCAGCTGACTCGATTGCCACGCATCAGGACTGTGAGGCCATCCCCCGTCATACCACAGGATGTCTATCTTCCCGTACTTGGTCATCAGTTCTCTGACTTGGGAGTGAACGTACTCGCGGAACCTCTTCCATCCTTCGGGATCCTTCTCGGGACCATCCCAGTATGCGGGCCATCGCCAATCGAGCAACGAATAGTAGAAGCCAATTCGCATCCCGGCCTTACGACAAGCCTCCACGTACTCCGCCACGAAGTCCCGCTTCGCTGCTGTCTTCATCGAAGTGTAGTCTGAAACGTCACTGTCCCACAGGCAGAAGCCGTCGTGGTGTCGAGTCGTCAGAACCATGTAGCGTGCCCCAGCCTGCTTTGCCAGAGCCACCCACTTGTCCGCATCGAATCTCTTGGGGTTAAACTTCTGAGCGAGACGGGCGTACTCTGCCTTGGGGATGCGCTCGCAGTACATGACCCACTCGCCTCGGGCCGGAATCGCGTACAAGCCCCAGTGAATGAACATCCCGAAACGAGCATCAACCCACCACCTCATCCTCTCAGGGATCTTCTCCTCGCTCATGCCACGTCACTGGTCCTATGGTCGTCCCAGAGTAATTAACCCTTGGATGAGATCGGAATCTCCTGCAGGTGCAGGCAGGACCAGAACGGTTCGAGATCACAACCAAGTCTCCCGTTGGATCCACAGCTTGAGTCCGGATGACACGGGGATCCTGTTCGGTCTTCTCTTGCTCGGAGACAGCTTTGATGTCTCCAACGCTTATTAGAGAATGGCTCCTATTTGTACCCGTGAACCCCGACCAACCTGACTTCGAAAGATTGCTCAGGGTCCTGCTTAGAGATGGTGAACCGGATAGGGTTCCATTCTACGAGCACTTCGCGGATCAGGAGTTCGTGGAGGCGGTCACTGGAAGGCGATTCGGAAAAGAGGAGACCCCGCAAGGCTCAGGCAGACAGCACTACTTTCAGACGTTGGTCGACTTCTATGTCAAGCTGGGATTCGACTACGTTCCCCTTGAGGTCTCGCTCAATCTTCCTAGGTCCAATGTTCTGCAGACTAGCGACACAGCTGCTTTGTCACGAGGCATGAGGGCTTGGAACGACGAGCAGAAAGGGACGATCGAAACCGTCGAAGACTTCGAGAGGTATCCTTGGCCCGAACCTAGCGAGGCAGCCGATCTTGACCAGTTCGAATCGCTGAGAAGGCTGTTGCCGGAAGGCATGAACGTCGTAGGAGGAGTTGGAGGAGGCGTGTTCGAGCATGTCAGTTGGCTAATGGGGATGGCCAACACTTCGAGGGCGGTCTACACCGACACGAACCTGGTTGAAAGAATGTTCTCCAAGGTTGGATCGTTGATACTGTCAGTTGACACTGAGATAGTGAAGAGAGGGTACGTCGGAGCTCTGAGGATGGGAGATGATCTGGGGTTCAATTCCGGTCCCTTTATCGCTCCGAAGTTCCTGCGCAAGTACGTTTTCACTTGGTACGAGAAGTGTGTCCAACTCGCTCATGGGAGTGGCTTGCCTTTCGTCCTGCACTCGTGCGGCAACCTGTACAAGCCCGACGAGACCGGGCAATCTGTCATGGATTATCTCGCCGATGTCGTTCACATAGACGCGAAGCACTCCTATGAAGACGCGATAATGCCAGTTGCCGAGGTCAAGGCGAAGTACGGACACAAGCTTGCCATCTTGGGCGGAGTGGACGTGGATAAGCTCGTTCGCTCATCAGAGGCCGAAGTGAGAAGCTATGTCAGGGACATATTGAAGAGTTGCGCCCCAGGAGGAGGATATGCTCTCGGTACAGGCAATAGTGTGGCCAACTACATACCGGTCGTGAACTATCTCGCGATGCTCGATGAAGGGAGAAAGCACGGGAAGTATCCCATAGCCCAGTGAACGCAACGCAGGAACGTGCACGAGGTACCAGTCCAGATGTACCACCTGATTCCCTCAAAGCTGGGAAACCTTAACTAGACAGTGCTGTCGAACATGCGAAAGAGCGTTGCTCCCCTCTGAGAGACTGCTGACTGCATTCGAGGGGAAGAGAACGGATGCCATGCCTTGGTTCGCGGATCTGACCTATTGGTACTCGTCCCACAAAACAATGGGAACGCTGCCCTCGAAGTACGAGGACGAAGGCAGGATAAACCTCTACAAGGATCTGGGGTGCGGCGCACACGAAGAACTCTACGGACCTGTCACCACGTCTGAGTTCACCCAAGTCAAGACCAATGTCCATGAAGTACCTGAGCCAGATGGTGGTTTCACGAGGTACACAGTGTACGAGACTCCGATTGGCCAACTGAGGAAGGTTGATAGATCATCAAAGGTCTCCTACAGCAGCGCAACAATAGAGCACCCTGTGAAGACTGAGAGGGATCTGAAGATACTGAGGTTCATCATCAAGGACCAGAAGATCACGCCCAACAAGGAGGCCTACGAGCACCAGAGCAAGCTGATGAAGATGTGGGACGGATGGGGGATCGTCAGCTCAGTTCCCCCCAGGACGCCGCTTTCAAGGCTCGTGGTGGAATGGGCCGGCCTGACAAATGTGGCAAAGCTGCAGTGGAGGGCGAGAGAGGAGTTCGACGAGACGATTCAAGTGATGTGCGAAGCGGACGACCCTATATACGATGCCATTGAGGACTCTCCCGCGAGGTTTGTGTACTTCGGGGAGAACCTGTCGAGCGACATAATAAGCCCGACCATGTTCAAGGCGCATATCGACTCCTACTACCGCAGGAGGGCATCTCAGCTTCATTCGGCAGGCAAGCTGATCTATGTGCACATCGACGGGGCGTTGAGAGGCCTGCTGCCGCTCCTTCGAGCGACTGGTGTGGATTGCGCGCAGTCTCTTACTCCGGCACCGATGGGCGACCTGAAAGTAGCCGAGTTGAGGAAGACGGCTGGCGACGATATCGTGCTTTGGGGCGGGCTACCCGGAGCCCTGTTCAGCAGAGCCTACCCCGCCGAGACGTTGAGGGGAGTCCTGGACGAAATCCTCGACAGCTACTCTGACGATCGGCGTTTCATAGTCGGAGTCGCGGACCAAGTGCCCCCGGACGGCGATATCCAGAGGGCAAGGATGGTTACCGACGTAGTTGAGTCCAGGTTCAAGTAGCTGGTCCTGCCGCGCGATCGATCTCCCATCAGCGTGTCGAGCGCACTGGCTTGCTCTCATTCGGAGTCTGTGGTTCGGAGAACTCAGATCACTCAGTCTTTAGGGCCTGGGCTGGTTCGAGTTGCGACGCCCTGTATGCCGGGTACAACCCGGCCGCAATGCTGACCAACAGAGCAATTGCCATGGCCGTTGCGAGTAGTTCGATCGAGAAAGTCGGGGTGAAGGAGAATGAGGAGAGGCTGGCCATCTGAGCTTGCGCGGCCTGAGGGATACCTGTCGAGGCTCCGGCGGTAGCTCCGGAGGCTCCGGACGTGACTAGCGACAGAAGATTGAGCCCATAGGCAGAGACCAGAAACCCCACCGTGATGCCCAACAGACCTCCGAGAATTCCTATGAGTCCTGACTCCACAACATACAGGGCGGCGACGTCCCATTTCTTCATCCCCAATGCCTTGTACAGGCCGATTATCTTCACTCGTTCCATCACTGAGATGTACATGATGTTCGCGATTCCCACGCCCGAGACTATGAGTGAGACCGCTGCCATGGCGCCCAAGAAGACCTGCACCAACCCGAGAATGCTCTGCGCGCTCTGCACTATCTGTCCTGGAGAGATCGTGCTGAATCTGCCTCCAAGGACATCCTGAATCGCGGTCGACATTTCCGGCACCATTGACACATCTTGTGCCACGACGATTGCAGCATCGTAAGTTCCCCTCTTGTTGAAGAGGAAACCCGCCACATCCAGCGGTATGATCACGCTTACGTCCACTCCGTACCCACCGAAGGAAATCCCGTATTGCGAGAGCACGGCAGACACTGAGAGATACCTGTAGGTAGTTGTCGTTTGCGTCCCTGATTGAACCAGCACCCTCAGCATGGCACTGTCCCCCGACCTGACCATTGGGTCTGTAGTGTTGCTGTTGGGAGGATAGGCGACTCTGTACCCCACGAGGGCAGTGAAGAACCCAGGCGTAGAAGGGATTTCCCCGTCTTGCGCAGTGACGCCTGGATATGCATCCGCGAGGTCCACAAAGTCCATTCCGAGAACCGAGACAGCCGCTGTGTGGCCTCCGTCTGTCATGATTGCCTGACCTTGGATCAAAGGTATGACTCGCGATACACCTGCCACCGCGTACAGGTTGTTGATATCAACCACTGAAAGCGTCACATCTCTCCTGAAGGTGATAACGAAGATGTTGCTTGCTCCAATCTGCCCGATCTGTCCCACGATGGCATCGTACAGGCCCTGAGTCTGAGAGAGCAACACGATGTATAGGGCTATCCCTATTGAGATCCCCACGATTGTTAGGGAACTCCTGAGCTTCCTCGACCAGAGCGACTTGGCCGCGAACCGGACATATTCTGCGGGCTTCATTCCACGGCTTCCTTCTTCTTCCTGCCGAACACTATGTATCCTAACCCGAACCCAACAACCAGTGGGGCAAGTATGCTGGCGATTGCTACCAAGCCGAACCCTCCAGCCCCAGGCTGAGCGCTTCCTGTTTGGCCTGTGCTAGCTGCGGCCTTCACGACAAAGTCAACATGCACTGTTTGGCGTACCGAACTCACAATGCCGAAGTCGTCCTTGTAGCTGATGACGAACGTCAGCGGGTATGTTCCGTTCGTGACACCCACGCCAGTCACCTGTAGCGTGTAGGGTGCCTGAGCTCCAACAGCCACGTCACCGACGAAGGTCGGCGAAGCGCTGGAGAAACGCGCTGACGGCTCCAACGCGAGCACTACGGTCCTCAGCGACACCAGTCCGGTATTGGCCATCGTGCCAGTTACGGTGAACCTAGATGTGGAAGATGCCGGGGCGACCGCATTCACAACCTGGACCTCGGTGAACCCTCTGACTGGTATTGTGATGGTCCTAGTCTCGCTTTTCGCGAACCCGTATGCAGTCTTGTAGGAGAGGGTAATGGTCATCTGAGCCATGGTACCGGCAAGCGCCGAGGCACTGAACACACTCAGATTGAGGAGAGTTGACTCCCGACCACTGACTTGTCCGACGTACAGCTTGTTGTCAGTGCCGACCATTGCCAGTCCTGCACCGAGCGACACTGTCAGGTCGACGTTCCTCACATCCACATCGCCGGCATTGACTAGACGCAATGTGACGTTGGTCGTCCTCCCCGCAACAATGTATTCCGGCAAGACGGTCATGTCCAAGATCGCCCTTTCGTAGAGGAATATGGGGACTGTCACGTTCCCCCTCCAGACTCCCTTGTAGTCGCTCATGTACTGCTTTGACGTTGTGTCCCAGCTCGTCGAGTACTTCGCATATTCGATCATGGCGCTGCAGAGATGTGATCCCGCGCTGGCTTCGGCGGATACTGAGACTCTGAACAGGAAGTCCATCTTTCCGCCATACGGAACCGAACCCTGGTAGGAGGATACGGCAGTCGTTCCACCCGTCGAGTTCCTGAACCCGGGTGGCAAGGTGATGGTCATGCTGGGATTGGTTATCGGCTCGCTGTTCAAGTACCTCACGCTCACCACCAGTGGAGCCGCCACGTCCCCCGCCAACACCTCGATCGGGCTCCCCACCGTACCCCAGTAGGAGTCCAGTATCACGAACTCCGAGTTCTGTGCGTAGAGTGGTACAACAAGCACCGCTGCCAGCAGCAGGACTGCCATCGCCTCACCCAAGAATAGCCTCATGGTCACACCCTCACCTCCTTTGCGATTATGCCGTCCCTTAATAGTATCTCCCTTTGCGCCAAGACATTGACCAAGTCGAAGTTGTGAGTCACGAAGACAAGCGTCACATTACCTGCCTCACACACGGTCTTCAGCAACTCCGCGATATCTATTCCGGTTCTGGAGTCGACGTTGCCCGTCGGCTCGTCGGCCATTATCACTGAGGGCTTGTTGGCTAACGCCCTAGCTATTGCCACTCGCTGCTGCTCACCCCCACTCATCTCACTGGGTTTGTGCTTCAGCCTGTGGCCAAGGCCCACGGATTCCAGTAGCTTCCGTGCCCTAGCCCTGCGGGTTGATCCAGGCACGTCAGCGACCGCCATTGGTACCTCGACGTTCTCTACCGCGTTGAGCCAAGGTATGAGATGGAACTGCTGGAAGACGAATCCTATGTGATCTCGGCGGATGTTGGATGCCTCATCGACTCCCATGTGTTCGACGCTCCTGCCGTCGAAAAGCACCTTGCCGCTGGTCGGCTTGTCCAGCAACCCCATTATGTTGAGCAGTGTGGACTTCCCGCTTCCAGACGGGCCTATCATTGCCACTCTCTCTCCCGCCTCGACAGTGAGATTGATGTTCGACAGCGCGTTTACCTTGGTATTGCCCATTCTGTACACCTTGCTCACGGACTCCAATACTATGCCCCCTTTCTTTTCGCTCAACTGCAACACCATTGCCTTCTTATATATCGAAAACGATATCGAATACGATATTTAAACCTTCCGCATGATTTGTGCCCTCAGGAGTATCAAGGGTTGCGGAGAGCGACCATCGCTTATTAGGTTCATCACAGGAAAGGAGGGCAAGGCGAGAAGATGATGGAGGCCAAGAGAAGGTTCACAGCCCAAGAAGCCAAGAAGGTCGGAGAGGCACTAGGAATCGACTGGAGCAAGTTTGACGTGGAGCAGTTCAGGGCGGGGATGGACGTTGAACTGGAGCACGGTAGGAGAGATCCTTACACGGACGTCACACATGATGACCCGGTGGTCACCGGTAAGATCGCACTCGCGCACCTGAACGAGTTTCCCGACTACTACACGAGACTTGAGAAGATGGAAAAGGAAGCAGAAGGGTTCCGCGGAGAACACTAGGGAATCCAGCACCAGAAGTGAGCTCCAAGTTCAATCCCCGTGGCTCATGACAGATCCCAAGGAGGGCAACAAAGCGGATGGGAGTCTTGACGATCACGCTGCGGTGAGCACAGAAGGAGATAGGGCATGAAGAACCTGCCAAGCCAACGGTGGGCGATAGAGGAAGTTCTCGGAAAGAAGAGCGTGGACTCGATCATAACGTATGTGACCATCAGAAGAAACGCGGATGGAGGATACACGTTCGCACGAGGGTCCGACTCCAATTCCCAGGACACCTACTTTGGATTGGCCGTACTCCGTATGTTGGACTATCCCCCAGAGGATCCTGGCAGGACTGCGGAATGGCTCGACAGGTTCCCCGTGAGAGACCTGAGGTCGGCTTACTACGTGACGAACGCCTACGAAGTCCTGCTCGACGAGGACGCTTACCGACGCAGTGAGGAAGTTCATCACGTGGCCGCCATAGTTCATGACATCTACAGACCAACTGGGTATTTCGGAAGCGACTACACACATCCAGAAGCTACCTCGGAGTTTGAGACCAACTCCATGTCGGTAGAACTCGCCCGTCCCTTCAACATCCCCTTCGACGACGGGAGGCTGGTCAGGAATCTGCTGTCAAGAATGAACCTCGACGGAGGCTTTGGTCCAAACCGGGGATCGGACATCGTTTCCACGTTCCACGTTGTGTCGACTGTGGCAACAGTCTTGAACCGAGCACCCAAGTCATCCAAAGTACAGGAGTGGATTAGCTCATGCGAGAACCCAGCCGGCGGATTCCCGGTTACGCCAGGCACTCTTCCCTCCTGTATGGAGTATACCTACTCGGGGGTGATGGCACTCTCAGTGTTCGGCCTCAGTCCGAAGTTCCCCAAGGAGATGCTGGGGTTCATCAAGAGCTGCCAGAAGAACAACGGGGGCTTCGGCCGGTCAGACGAAATGGGGATACCGACGTTCGAGCACACATTCCAGGCCGTCAGGGTCGTCGCAGAACTGGTAGGACCACGATAGGAGGCTTGTCTTGACTGACTCGATCCCCAGGAGAGATAGAGACATATAAGCTGACTCTGAACGTGCTCTTCGAAGCCAAATGAAAGCATGCGTTCTGATCAAAGTCACACCAGGAAAGCACAATGAAGTAGTCTCCGCAATGAAAAGGCTTGGTGGGGTCAATATCGTCTTCTCGACCCTTGGCAGACAGGACGTCGTCGCTCACGTCGAGGCTGCGGACGCCCGGCAGCTGGCACTGTTGACATCGCAGATCCAGGCCCTCCCGCAGGTCAGAGGGACTGAGACGCTCGTGGGAGTGGAGGTGTGGAGCGAATGACTAAGGCGCTGATGCTTATCAAGAGCTCATACGGCGGAGCGCTCCTCATAGCCCAAGAGGCCAAGAAGATCTCCGGCGTCAATGAAGCCTACCCCGTGTTCGGAAGATACGACGCAGTTGTGTTCATAGACGTAGCTGACTACCAGAGGATAAAGGAGACAGCAGTCAGAGTCGGGCAGCTGGAAGGAGTGAGAAGCACAGAGACGCTTCCAGAGGGCGACTAGTTCGCCCTCAAGCATTTTTCATCGAGAGCGAGACAGCCACCACTTTCCTTGTCGTTGATATGTGGCTAGAACCAGTCCGACAGCCATATGTATAGGGTGGCCGCTCGGAAACAGAACTTGCAGCACCTCGCTGGCATTCCCTTGGCTGCTGACTGTCGTATCTGCGAGGACATCCGTGACGTTCCTATAGCCCAAGATGAGTTGTATCAGAGCCCACTGCGGCAGTTCAACCCAATTGTCTGAAGGCCTGTCGGAAAGGGAGACGGTCGAGCCTCGGAGCCCCAGTGTGACATCTCCAATGTCGGTCTTGATCGAAAGCTGTGATGGTATGTCCCTTGGGCTTGCTGCGCCCAGTCTTCTACCTAGCTCCTGGCACAGTGTCTCGAACGTCGAGCGCAAGTTGATCACCTTCCCCATCCCCGTAGCATCGTAGTGATATTCGAGCTTCACAGTGCAGCCCCTCCTGTGGCAGAGTCTGACGAGGTTCTTTACTGCCAAGCCACTCCTCTCCACGGATGCTATGTTGGCCTGATTTCGCAGGAGTTCATCCACAGACCCATTCAACAGTTCCTGCCTCTCTGTGTCCGCCATCTCCGTCAAGTCCTTCAACGTTGCCCCCTCGCCATCCCACTCAGTTCCTTGGGAGGAAGCCTCATGTCGGCTTGAATGGGTATCCTGGGTTCGAGTTCCTTGATCCTCACAGCCGCCCGGTCTGTATCCGCAATGATGATCGAATCGTGCACCATGTCCTTTTCCCGAAGAATCCTTATGACGTTCTCCTCAACTCCTGTCTCCTTGATGTGAACAACCACTGACGCCCTGTCCTTGATCGATCACGGCCAGTGCCTCTTCCAGCGTTGGTACCTTGACTCCTCTGAACTTGGGGGCAAACCACCCCCCAGCGTCCAACGTCTTCAGTTCCATCAGCTTCAACTCCGAAACAGGTCCTTCGGAGTCCGTTGTCCTGTCCACCCTGCTATCGTGTATGACTACCACTTCACCGTGTGGCCCACGACAAATGCCATTCGCCCTGCTTTTGGCCTCTCTCCAGATCCTAGGCCCTCAGCGCTCATTCCGTGCGGTCAGGGGGAGTCTTCTTTTCTTAAAGCCTCGTTGAGACACAGGTAATGACCGCCGGACAAGACTAAACGGCGACGTCAGCTAATCGGAAGGCCAACCATTGTGATGGTAACGAGTGCCAGTGATCTGACTCAGGCCTACAATCTCGGGAAGTTGACGCGCGCACTTGAGAATGCGTAACCTGTCGACTGTACTCGGATCGCGGCAGGCAAGGAGACTTATAATGTCATGACTCCTTAGCCGTCGAACAGCTGTGGGACCACTGATCAGCACGACGCCAGTCAACCATAACAAGAAGTCGCTGGTTTCGCAGGGGGGACGAGTATGACAAACTACGTCGCCAATGGAAAAAGGCCGCTCGGTTTCATACCTACTGAAGGTCGAGGAGGTGTTCTGGTACGCTTGAGTGGCCTGCTCACGATGCCGAGACCGAGCAAGGAAACTGCTGGAATCCTTCCGAGCCTCTTCTCATGTGATGTAGACGGCGTGATTGCTGACGCAAGGACAATCAGAGAACAAGCGAACTCCTTTCGTGGTAGAAGATCCCCGGCTTTCCTGATAAGCGTGGACTGGGCAGACGACCTGACTCATACTCAAGGGGTGACTTCAGTGACAGACGAAGAGGCAGGCGTCCGGTCAGCAGTCAAAGAGGCATTCAACCTCGGAGCTTCAGCCATCGCAACTTGTTTCTTCGTGGGCCACCGGAATGACCAAGACGAGGCACGGAACTTCGCGTTCGTCTCAAAGCTGATAGACGAATGCGACGAACTCGGATTGCCCGCCCTAGTCGGGGCTGTGCCGATAGGAGATAGGCCAACGAAGGAAACGTACGTGGATTGTGTTGGACTGGCAGGCAGAATGGCCTCCGAGGCGGGAGCCTCCTTCGTGACAATACCCTATGCCGGCAGCCAAGAGAGTGTCCAAAGAACTGTTGAGGTCATGGGTGTGCCAACCTATCTCATGGAGCTTGGCGAAAAGATGTCCGAGGGACAACCTGATTGTGAGTTGGAGGACCTTCTCTCAACCGCGGTGAAGACCGAATCATGCGGCGTCGTTCTGTTGGCTTCCGGGGGACCAAGGGGTATCGAGAAGGTCAAACGAGCGGTCGACAGGCTGCACGGGGGTGACAGCTTTTGAGCACGAAGGGAAGGAATCCGAGGCTGAGCAGGATAGTCGACCCCAGGGACAACAAGGCCATCATCGTTGCAGCAGATCACGGAATGATGCTGGGCCCGATACTAGGAGCGGCACACCTGGAACAGACACTGGCGAAAGTAGTTGAGGGGAAGCCTGACGGTATATTGATGTCGCCTGGACAGGCGGAGCGCCTTTCGCACTTCTTCCATGGCCAATCATCTCCAGCCCTGCTGATCAGGGGGGACTGGACCAACGCCTTTAGAGATCGGACCTATACATTGCCAGCTAGGAGCACTCAGTTCTGTCGAGTAACTAGCGTGAAGCGTGCAGTTCGACTGGGTGCTGACGCGGTAACGATCTATCTGTTCATAGGTTACCAGGACAAGAAGCAGGAACGCTCGCACCTGGAGCAGGCAAGACAGTTCAGACATGAATGTGACGAGTTTGGAATCCCGCTGGTCATCGAGCCAATACCGATGGGGCCGAGGGTTACGAAGACCAACTACCACGAGCTCATCAGGACTTCCGTTGAACTGGCAGTTGGGGTAGGAGCAGACGCGCTGAAGGTTCCGTACACGGGAGACCCTGAGACATTCAGCTCAGTCATCGAAGCCGCCAAGGGAGTACCGGTCTTGATGCTTGGAGGTTCGAAGGCATTCTCAGACAGGGAGCCACTCGAAGCCGTGGAGGAGGCGTTGAGCGTTGGAGCATCGGGGGTCGTGTTCGGAAGGAACGTGATCCAGTCGAGCAATCCGGCTCAAACGTTGGGACTGATAAGGCAAGTTGTGCATGGTGGAAAGACAGCGAGAGAAGCGCTTGCCGGAAGTCGGACGGGACCGATCGAGTTGAGGACTGAACCGGACATCTGTACCGGTTGCAGACTTTGTCTATCGGCTTGCAGCATGTCACATGAGGGCAACTTCGACACCACGAAGGCGAGACTGAAAGTGACGGGCAAGTGGCCGGAACCCTCCAAGCCGATCGTGTGCGACCAGTGTGGTCAGTGCGTTCAGGCGTGTCCTACGGGAGCTCTGGCAATGGACGACAAGGTTGGCGGACTGGGGTACAATAGGGAGCTCTGCACCTTGTGTGGGGAGTGTGTGAGAGCATGTCCCTATGGCCTGCCCCAGATGGACGCTGAGAAGGTCTACGTGTGTGACTTGTGCCGAGGTTGGCCTGAATGCGTTGACTGGTGCCCAACCCGGGCGGTTGTGACTGCGGGGAGGGGATCACCTTGACTCTTCATGGCTGTGGATACATGGGATCAATCCTTCATCTCAACCTGGACGATGGAAGACCGAGGAAGGAGGACACCGATGATGAGATCGCTCATCGTTTCCTCGGCGGGAAGGGTCTCGGGTCATTCCTACTCTACACGATGACGAAGCAGGGCACTGACCCGCTCTCGCCCGAGAATCCTTTGATCTATCTCACTGGACCTCTGACAGGAACAATTGCACCTACGGGCAACAGGTTCGCGGTTGTGACGAAGAGTCCTCTCACGGGTGCTTTCCTCGACTCGCACTGCGGTGGACCTTTCGGCATTGCACTGAAAAGGTCTGGTTATGATGCAGTCGTGCTGACTGGACGATGTGAGAAGCCGTCCGTTGTTGTCATCAAGGATGGAGAAGTGGAGATTGCACCTGCTGACGGACTCTGGGGAGAGAAGACGGCCGAGACTGAAACCTCGTTGAAGGAGAAACTCGGCGATGGAACTGAGGTCGCGTGCATTGGCCCCGCCGGGGAAAGGCTCGCCCCGATAGCTGGGATCTTCAGCGGTTCCAGGGTTGCGGGGAGGGGCGGGGCCGGAGCGGTCATGGGCTCCAAGAACTTGAAGGCCATCACGGCCTCAGGGAATGGGACGATTCAAATCAAAGATCTGGACTCCTTCAGGAAGGCTGCTTGGTCTGCTCATAGGTTGATCAGGATGAACGAGACGACTGTTAGACAGCTCCCCCAGTACGGCACGAACAACATACTCGAGGTCGTGAATGTGATGGGCGGGTTGCCCGTCAGGAACTTCCAGCAGGGGGTCTTGGGTGAGCCGGAGGATGTGCTTGCGGAGAGTTGGCGGAAGAACGTGTGGGTCAGGGACACAGCCTGCCTGAACTGTCCCATCGGATGCAGCAAGACGGCACACCTGAAGTCAGGGGAATACGCCGGGACAGTCTGTGAGGGACCCGATTATGAGACAACGTGGGCCCTGGGTCCGAACTGTGGAGTAACAGACCGGGACTCGATCGTGAAGGCGAACGAGATGTGCGACCGTTACGGAGTGGACACGATATCAACGGGAGGGGCAATCGGTTTCGCGATGGAGTGTCTTGAAAGAGGACTGCTTAAGCCAGAGGACCTCGACGGCATCAACGCAAGGTTCGGTGACGGGAGAGCGATGGTGCAATTAACTGAGAGGATAGCCAAAGGAGAAGGTGTTGGGAAGATCCTTCAGAAAGGCGTGAGGAAGTCAGCGCAGGCGTTCTCCGAGGCGAAGGGAACTGACGAGTTCAAGTCATATGCAATAGAGGTCAAGGGAATGGAGTTGCCAGCCTACGAACCTAGGGCCGCCCAAGGCATGGGGCTGGGATACGCCACTTCAGACAGGGGCGCGTGCCACTTGAGAGCGTACACAGCAGGACAGGAACTCCTCGGGTATGGCGGCGGCGTTGACCCACAGGCGACGGAGGGGAAGGCCCAGCTCGTCATAGACAAACAGAACGAGAAGGCTGTCGTGGATTCCGTCGGGTTGTGCTTCTTCTCATTCTTCGCTATCACGCTCAAGGAGATCAGGAGGATGATCGTGGCGGCAACTGGCTTGAAGTTCAGCACTACGCAGGACCTGGAGAAGGTCGGCGAGAGAGTGTACAACCTGACGAGATTGTACAACGTCCGTGAGGGCCTCACAGGCAGGGACGACACCCTTCCGGAGAGGTTATTGAAGGAAGCACTGCCGAACGGTGCAGCCAGAGGCCAGGTCGCCAGGCTTGGCTCAATGCTGCCAGATTACTACTCCCTCAGGGGATGGGACGCCAACGGAGTCCCCAAGGAGGAGAAACTGGCAGAACTGGGCCTGCAGATGACCCTCCACGACTGACTGGGACATGCGCGAGCCTTTTCCTGCGGGTGCGGGAGATGCTGCGCCAGAAACGAAAAATCCTTAAAATGGAATTCCCAGAATCTCGTGGCGTTATTGGCAGTCGTTCGAAGTCCGGGTGTTCACACCGAGTCTCAACCCTTTCCTGCCAGCTTGGGGGGCATGTGACATGACGGAGGAATCTAGCCTTCTTGTGACCCTCAAATCCTCCATAGTGTCTTTTCCCAAACTATGTCCCAACTGCCTGTCACCGTACCCTACTGAGAATTACAAGACTGAGTTCTCCGAATATCTCGGCAGAACGGGAAAGATCGAGCACTACAGGAAGACATCTCTGGACATTCCCCTATGCGGTGCCTGCAAGAGCAATGCATTCAGGCCGCGGAACTACGTCATTTTGTCCCTGGTTCTTGCAGTGGCCTTGGCCGCAGTGGGACTGCCAGTGGCGTCGAGCTATCAACTTCTGCCGTCCGACGTAGCGCTCAACGCCCTAATCACGGCCGTTCCTCTCCTGATGGCGCTGATACTGGCTTACTTCGTGTCTTCTCCCGTACTCCCCATAGAGATGTTCTCTGCGACCTCCGCGGGCACAACCCTTATGCTCAGAAATGAGAGATACGCGCAACAGTTCAGAAGCTCCAATCAACCCAACATCACTGAAGTAACGATGAGGATCGTCAAGCCGCGCACGACAGGGATCGTCCTTGGTGCCATCTACGGGGCGTTCTTCCTGATCGGTGCGCTTATGTCTATTCCACTAGTGTTGAGTCCCAGTGAGACCTACATGGCGCCTCTGGCCTCTTTCCTCTGGTTTCTCTTGGCTGGAGGGGCGACCTTGGCTGGCGTGGCCACAGTGCTGAGGGGCAATCCTTGGTTGGGAAGGAGGATGGTTTATGCCGGGGGCGCGATGACTGTCATCATGCTCATCGGGCTGGTTGGGATAGCTGCGGGCGCGTTTTCTCTGCACATCTCGCAGATCGCGGTCCAAGAGCCTCCACCACCGCCTCCCTGACGGCCCGCTTGACGACGAAATGCATCAAGCTGTGGGAGTTGCGGCCACGCGCAGAGGAATGAGCGCGCCACGAGCGACGCCTAAGGAATTGCTTCGCTTTCTGGGGGCACCGGTGCGTCATGACAGCTATCAGTTGGAGTGAAGATGGCGGTTGTGGCGATATCCTTAAGTGCCAATGCGACGACTACTCCCCCGAAACTTGCGAGGGTCTTGCGCATCTGCGCAATTGCCTCCGCCTCCCCCGCCTCCTCCGCCATCGGGAAAGAAGACGAACCCCATTGCGTTCGTTGGCTTGGCTCTGCTACTCATTGATCTGGCTCTGGTTTGCTTCATCTTCTGGGAGAGATTCAGCACAATAGGATACTTCGAGCCACAGTGCAACGCCGTGCCGCTTGATGTCTTCCCCACTGCGTTCTTCGAATGTCAAGTGAGGTTCGAGGTGTCTCACAAGTTCTCCGCGGGCTACTCCGCAACCATCAACATCAAGGTCGAGGACAGGTCAGGTGTGGTGTGGCAGAATGTGTTTGAACTCAAGTCCCCAGGGACGCTGGTCGAAACGAAGTACGATTCGAAGTGGGTTACCCTGACACCGGGAACCTACGGTGTCAGCGTCAGCAGCTCCGCGCCCAACGGCAGCACGGAAATAGTCGCAGAGCGAATGGGGATCATGACACCCTTCGGGCAGCTGTTCTTGTTCGGTCTGTTCCCGGGGCTGATCCTTGCGGGTCTGATGTGCTTGACCTATGCCGATGATCCGAGGGGTTTCGTCCCGTCCGTGAAGAAGGACTTTCTCTCGGACTGGAAGACCTCCCTGAAGAACTCCACTATAGTCATAGGGTCTTGGCTGTTCCTCGTCCTGCTGCTCACAATGGGTCTTGCCTTCTTTAGGAGCATCATGGGCATCATAGCGGCCGTCCTTGTGCTCTCGGTCATTGGACTGGCCATCGAGGGAGTCAAGACAGCGTGGCGCTGGGTCTCGGGGAAGGTCACAGCCAAGGGGCGCAGCTGAGGGGGCACGAAGCATCGGCCTGGCGACAGCACTTCCCTTCGACAGCAACAACTCCTCCTGCGCGGATCTCTACTGCTTTCTCTCCAGTACGACGGTTGCTACCTTCGCTTCAAACTGGGGCAAGTCGAGAACGAGTGCTCCGCGCTCATATCTTGGGTCAATTACCTGCACATGTTCCTTTGTTGCGTAGAAGATCCCGCTGAGGCCCCCCTCCAAGCCCAGCTCAGTGGGGTCAAGCTCGATCCTGATCCTTCTCATCTTTCCTCCGTAGTCAATCAAGTTGAGCAGGATCCTCCTGTCATCTAAGGACCTGAACACCTTGATGACAACCTTGTCCGGACAACTCCTCAGACCGATGTCGTCCAAGAACCTGGAACTGTACTGAATGTGCTTGACCTTTTTTCTCAGTTTGATCAACTCCCTGATGTGCTCGGTCAGCGCCTCTCCTCTTCGTACTCCATCTGCAAGCGTGACATCGAACCTGAACCCCAGAAGGTAGACCCTGTTGATGAGATCCTCGAGTCCCACGTCGGACGGCATGTCAGGATAGTAGCACTTGCCGATCCATTCGACAGGGTTGTTTGCGAACCCGTCTATAATGACGTAGTCGGGGAACGTGTAGGCGAACACCTCAGGTGCCGGATACCTCGTCTGGCTTGAGAAGGTGGTGTAGAGGTGAAGATCGCTGAACTGGCCCACTGAGTCGCCGTTGCCTTCGATGCAGAGTGCGAAGCTGGGGTCATGTGCTCGCCCCTCTTCTGAGATTCTCTTCACCAAGCTGACCCTTCCCTGTGCCGAAGCCCCGTGATGTTGGTGACCGTGCTCAAGATTGAAGCAATACGAGACCGTGGGCGAGAATACCTGATCCACGTAAGCGAAGTTTGCGCCATACTCCTTGACGTATCTCTCCACAATCCAGTACGTGAGGTAGTCCTGCCAACCCTTTGAGGCGGTACACATTATCCTGAAGCCGTCGTCATCGAACTCTCTACCGGGATACTGGACGGTGAGAGACCCATCGAAGTTGGTCTGCGCGTACTTGCGGAACTCACTCCACTCGGGCATTTTCACGTCCGCCGGAATCGGGATTCCTCGCTTCGCCAAGGACTCCTTGATATACGGGGAGAACGCCTGTATGTTGAAGTAGAAGCCTATGCGCCCGCCCTTCTTCTTCACGGCCAATATTGCTGACTTGAGGTCATCTGGTGTGCCGAGTCTAGGGTCAGGATAGTAGAACCTGTTGCAGCACCCATCACCGACCATCTGCCCCCAGAACTCGATGTGCTTCAGCCCCATGTATTGGACATCATCATAGAGCCTTTCGATGTCCATGAACGTGTGCTGGATGGGCCCCTTGGGCTTGAAGTTGACTCCGTACCACCCGTCCATCTGCTTCACGTCGTCAGGCACGTTCGGTTTCGTCATCCAAGATCCTGTCCACTCCCTGTAGCGGTCCGCAGCCCAGTGCCAGTCTCCCACGTGAACGCCGATCGCGAACGGCTCAGATGTCCAAGAGCTGCCCGGCGGTACGTACGCGTATTTTCTCATGCCTAACGCAACCGTACCTCGCTTGCTGTCCGGAACGGTCTCCAGCGCAGTCAGGAGAAGACTCTTGTCATGACTGGCCAAGTAGAGCCCCCCACTCTCGTCGTAAATGTCCATCCACATCATCGATGCGAAACCGCCGTACAGAAGCGAAGTCGGATAGGTTCCAGCCTTACCAGCCGGGTCAGGGATCTTCTCCCCGAACCTGTTTGGCCTCACCAACACGTCATCGCTCGACTCATTGCCGACGCGAACATTCTGGATCCGGGGGAAACCGACCGCGACGACATCGTTTGAGAACTCGTAGTGCCTGTTGTTTGTCACTCTGACATCCCCCAGTATCAGATTGCTGTCCTGACCCAATCTGAACCTGGCAACTGATTCCACCGACTCAACATTGTGACGCACCTCCAACGTGGAATTCCTAGAACCCTCTGTCTTCCGAATGTCGACGAGAGTATCCGAGTCGGACGCCAGGACCCTCGTCGGTTCGTCGTCATTCGCGTAGCGCCTCGATTTCTTTCCGGTCTGAAGGAGCCACAAGTAGAGAGTCTGTTCGGAGGGTGCTTTCAGGTAGTTGACCGGAGTCTTCCTGTTCACTATCTGAGCGATAGCTCCCGTCTTCGGGTCAATGGAAAGTTCAACCGCGTCGTTCCCGATACTGAACTCGGCCATCTCGGTTGAGGTGAGCCTTCGGGATTTATGCATATTCGCACCCCTTCAGCGGAACGACTGACAACTCCGATGCCTTCGAAGCCGGGAAACCTTAACTAAACAAAGTACTCCAGATGACTGTCTGACCTTGCTGCCCTCAGAAAGGTTGCTGGCTGCATTTGAAGGAAGGAAGACGGATGTGATTCCTTGGTTCGCCGACTTGACGTACTGGTACTCGGCCCACAAGGCGATGGGGACATTGCCGTCAAAGTACGAGGACGAAGGAAGGATCAACCTATACAAGGACTTGGGTTGCGGTGCGCATGAGGAACTGTACGGTGGCGTCACAAGTGCTGAGTCCTCTCAAGTCACGACGAGGGTCCATGAGGTCCCGGAGCCAGATGGCGGATACACCAGGTGCACCGTGTTCCAGACACCGATCGGGGAACTGAGGAAGGTCGAGAAGTCATCCAAGGTCTCTTATAGCAAAGCCATAGTCGAGCACCCTGTGAAGACAGAGAAGGACCTGAAGATCCTGAGGTTCATCTTCAAAGATCAGCGGATCGAACCCAGCATGGAGGCCTACGAGCACCAGAGCAAGCTGATGAAGATGTGGGAGGGATGGGGCATAGTCAGTTCTCTTCCGCCCAGGACGCCTCTCTCAAGGCTTGTGGTCGAGTGGGCTGGTCTCGTAAACGTGGCCAAGCTCCAATGGAGGGCAAGAGAAGAGTTCGACGAGACGATACAAGTATTGTGCGAAACGGACGATCCGATATACGAGGCCATTGAGCAGTCTCCGGCGAGATTCGTCTACTTCGGAGAGAACCTCTCAAGCGACATAATCAACCCAACCATGTTCAAGACATATATTGATTCGTATTACCGGAGGAGATCATCTCAACTCCACCCCAAAGGCAAGTTCATCTACGTGCACATTGACGGCACTCTCAGGGGTCTGTTGCCGCTCCTTCGCCAGACAGGCGTCGATTGCGCACAGTCCCTCACACCCGCGCCGATGGGTGACCTCGCAGTCGCAGACCTGAGGAAGAGAGCAGGTGAAGGCATCGTCCTCTGGGGGGCCTGCCTGGTGTCCTTTTCAGCAGGAACTATCCCGTCGAGATGTTGAGGAAGACGCTGGACGAGATCTTGGAGAAATACACGGATGACCGGCGGTTCATAATCGGAGTCGCAGACCAAGTTCCTCCTGACGGAGAGATCCAGAGGGCAAGGATGGTCACGGACGTGATCGGATCCAAGGAGCAGTAGCGAACCCTCTCGGGCTCGATGTCCTTATGCCGCACCGAGAGAGCACCGTGGTCCTCTCCTGTCGGTGACGCATCTGGCAGCAAGACTCGCGACATCTGACCCTGTGCGTGTTCAGCGAGTTTCCATTATCTCAACGATTGCTGCGTCCTTCCAGTCTATCGGGATGTTGATCACAGCGGAGCCGCCCCTCAGAGTCCCTTCTTCGTCGGACGTCAAGGATGAGAACCTGTAGGAGCCGTCGGGTAGGTTGATCTTGGCAGAGGCCACCTGCCTTTGCAGTGAATTGTTGATGAGAAAGAGAACGCGCCTGCCAGTCGACTCTATATCTTCATGCAGCGAAGCGTGTGTCGACGGCGTAGTGGCTGTTGCTGGTGCCTTCACGTCGAAGGCCTCCAGCACGAACCCGATGACACCTGGTGTCGGGTCCAAGCCAAGAACCGTGATTCTGCCATCTCCGACGGCCGTCGACATCCCGGCAACATGTTCTTCCAGCACTGGTTCCTCGTCAGTATATCCACTTCGTCGGGAAACGCCACGGAGGAGTATCTTGTCCCCGCCATCGGCCTCGTAGAAATCGAACCCCCTGAGAGTGAGTTCCTTCCGCTTCTTCCCTCTTGACACGCTCACGAGTGAAGCCTTGCCTCTCGGTTCGGATCGGCTGCCAATCGGCTTGGGCAGGGCTTCGAAGGCTGGGAGCTTTTGTCCGTCGAAGTCCGAGGTCGGATACCTCCTGAAGAAGACCAAGTGGGATCCGCTCTCGGCAACCTTCAACAGGTTCTCCGCGTCGCGTGACTCCATGAGTTCATTCCCCGCGTAGAACACTAGTCTTCTCTCCTCCTGGCTGACCTCAGGGTTGTAGAACGTAAAATCCAGTCCCGCCTCATGCAGGTTTCTGAAACAAGCACTCCATCCCCTTTCGTCCGAGAGGATCTTCGACGGATCCTTGAGCAGGAGTTGGGGTCTGTAGTGGACCAAAGCTAGGGCAGTGAGACGCCTGAGACTCAGGGGCCTGATCTTGTCATAGAGCTTGCACACACCTTCCATTGAGGAGTAAACGTCAGTGTTGATCAGGCCCCACTCGTTTATGGGGGCGCACGTCCAGTTGTCTCGCCCCACGGCCATGTACCAGTTCCAGCCTTTGAGTCCCCAAGCCATCGCAGCCAGTGCCATCAACCTCTGATGGCGCCCGTCTATTGGGCCGGTGCTGTACAAGGCATCTGTCCATATCCCCGACTGGAATTCGGTCGCCAAGGGGAGCTTGGAGTAAGCCGAGTAGGCTTTGACCCAATACGACAGCTTAAGGAACTCCTGAGGAGGTAGGTGCCCCGCGAGGTATATGTCCATGCATGGGAGGTCCGTCATCTTCCTGAGTTTTGTGAGATCGTGGAACACCGGATCATCGTAGGTATTGGTTACGAGTGGGACATCTACCCCGTTCTTCTTGTACGAGTCGGCGATCCAGAGGTATATCTGCTCAACCGCCCAATCTAGGAATGACCTGTAGTCAAGATACCTTCTGAGCTGGCCCGGAGGAAGATTCCCTTCGGTTCTCTCAGGCTGCTCCTCGAAAGCTCCCACGTCCTCGAAGCGGCTGTAGTTCGATTGCCACGCGCGGTTCAGGTCCGCGACCGTCAAGTACTTCGCTGCCAGGAACTCCTTGAAAGGACCACTTCCTTTTGAGAGCCCCAGCTGATCGCGATGGAAGTTCACCCAAGGATCTATCTCGTTGTCCACCTGGACGACGAATATCGGGCCGCCCTTTGTCGCGAGGTTCGGAACGATGCTCGTCCTGCTAACAGCATCTATGTACCTTGAAGCCATTCGCTTGAACTCTTCGCTGAACCTGTGGTGTTTGAAGGCCTCAGCGGTGGCACCCGCGTACAACCACTCCGCGTATATGTACGGACCAGGTCTGAGCAACATGGGGAATCCCTCTTTCTTGGCGAGATCTATGAAGCCGTTGAGGTCCCTCTGCTTGTCCGTTTCACCTTCGAAGTCAAACTCGCCGTCTACCTCGTGGAAGTTCCACGGGACATAGGTGGAGACCACCCTGACACCCATCTCGCGCAGTCTCTGCAGTACCTTTGGCCAGTTCTCCTTCTTGACCCGCCAGTAGTGGAACTCTCCAGAGATGAAGTCTATTCTCTTCCCAGCCACTTGGAACCCGTTCTCGCTTATCTCTACCTTCATTGCCTTAAGCAATCGAGGTTTTTGATATATCCTTTTGGTGTCACCAGCAATCGCGCGTGCGCTAAGCAACCAACGCCCAATGCCTGTGAGTCAGCGATCCTAGGTCACTCGGTCTTCAGAGCTTGGGCAGGTTCAAGCTTCGATGCTCTATATGCCGGGTACAATCCAGCCACTATGCTAACCAGCAACGCAATAGCCATGGCCGTTGCGAAGAGCTCAATTGAGAAAGTTGGGGTGACAGAGAAATGCTCCGATGTCTTCAACGTTAGCGTTACAGTCCTCAGCGTCACCATTCCAGTGTTGGCCATTGTACCACTGACTATGAACTTCGAAGTATATGATGACAAGGCCACCGCGCTCACCACTTGGGCTTCAGAGTAGCCTCTGACGGGCAATGTTATCGTCCTAGTCTCACTCTTTGTGAACCCATATGCCTTCCTGTAAGACATCGCAATAGTTATCTGGACTATGGTACCGGCAAGTGCCGAGGCGCTGAATACCCTCAGATTGAGATCGGTCGAATTGCCACCGTTCACACTTCCGATGTGGAACTTGTTGTCTGTACCTACGAGTGCTAACCCAGAGCCAAGAGAAACAGTCAGATCCAAGTTGCTGACGTTCACCTCTCCCACGTTATTCAAGCGCAATGAGACGTTGGCGGTTCTTCCCGCCACGACGTAGTCCGGTGATACTGCGAGGTCTAAGATGGTCCTCTCGTAGAGGTAAATGGGCACCGTCATGCTCTCCCTCCAGATGCCCACGAAATCGCTCAAGAACTGCTTCGAAGTTGAATCGTAGTGCGTCGTGTACTTTGCCCACTCGGTAGTCGCGCCGCATAGATGAACACCGGGGTTGGCTTCACTGCCTATCGGAACCCTAGGGTCGAACCCGGAACATCAGCTATTGCCATGGGAACCTCAACGTTCTCAATCGCCGTCAACCAAGGTATGAGGTGGAACAGCTGGAACACGAATCCTATGTTATCCTGCCGGATGGCAGATGCCTCGTCAACCCACATGTGTCCCACACTCTTGCCGTCAAAGAACACCCTGCCGGAGGTTGGCTTGTCCAGCAACCCCATTATGTCCAGCAGAGTCGACTTGCCAGTCCCTGAGGGTCCTATCATGGCTATCCTTTCCCCCGCCTCAACGCTCAAGTTGATGTCCGACAAGGCCTGAACTTTCGTCTTGCCAAGCCTGTACACTTTGCTCACGGATTCCAACGCGATGGTTGCCTTCCTGGTGCTCAACAACCTTTCGCTTCGCTCGTATATCGAAAACGATATCGGAATCGATATTTAAACCTTCCATACGATTCGTAGCCTTGCTCCTCGGTTCGACAAGATTGCTGAGCTCACTTTCAGTCTTCTCCGATGACAACACCCCTTTGACTCCCAGATGGATAACCATCGGGACTCCCCGGTTGCCCTGTACTTCTGGCAAGCAGGCACACCGGGGATCTTCCAGGCACCCTATTCCTCAGACCGCAGCCTTGGGTTGAACACTTCCTCCAGTGCGTGTTGTGACAATATGAACCCAGTCTGTATCAGCACGATGCACACGATGGGTGAGAACAAGTATATCCAAGCCTTGGGATTGATCAGTGCGTTCTCTTGGAAGGCGATGTTTATCATCACTCCCCAATTGACAGAGGTAAACGGTAGAATGCCCAAGAAGAATAGACTGACCTGTGAGTAGATGCCGCCCACTATCGAGTAGATCATGCTCATCGCGATGTACGGCATGAGGTTCGGCAATATCTCGTTAAAGAGGATGTGAACCCTGCTAAGGTTCAAACATCGTGCGGCTTCGATGAAGGGCTTCTCCCTGACAGACAGGACTTGTGCCCGGAGGGTTCTCGCGAGTCCCGGCCACCCAACGATACTTATCACGAACGCCACCTCGAACGGGCTCAGCATGCGCGGCAGACTTGTTGCGATTATTATGAGAAGAGGGAACGAAGGGATTATGAGAAAGACATCAGTAATCGCCATCATGGCGGAATCGAACAATCCCCCGATCATACCCGATGAGATGCCAATCATGAATGAAACCACCGTAGTTATGGCCCCAGCAAGAAATGCAACGAGCAATACATCCCTTGAGCCATTCACCAGCTGTCGAAGGACATCTCTTCCCGCGAAATCAGTACCAAGTGGGTTCTCCCAAGATGGGGGCATGTACCTCTTGCTCGGGTAGTAGGCGTTCTCGAAGGGCAAGAGTATGGGGCCGACAACAGCCATGAGAACGAAGAAGACGATTATGGCAAATCCCAACATGGATGAAAGGCTCTTTCTCAAGGCTCTCAGGAACGATGCAACAAAGCCTCGGGACCTGGGTCTGCTCATTGGTGTACCTCCTACTCGAACTTAACTCTCGGGTCCAGCCGACTGTAGAGAAGATCGGCCAAGAAGTTCGCAAAAACGACGGCCATCGAGATAACCACGAAACAGCCCGAGGTCAGCGGGTAGTCCCTCCATGATATGCTTTGGAAGAAGAATCTACCTATGCCTGGGTAAAGAAATATGTTCTCGATGAAGACTACCCCGCTGAACATGAGACCAATGGTTATCGCGAACTGAGCGAATAATGGCAGCATTGCGTTCCTGCCTACGTAGGTCAACACGATCCTCCTATCAGACAACCCTCTCGCTTCGGCCGCCGTCACGTAGTACTCACCCAGAACAGAGACCGTGCTACTCTTCATTCGAAGAGTCCAACCTCCGACCATAGTGACCACGTAGGTAGTTATTGGCAGTATGGCGTACCTCAACACGCTCATGATGAACTCTGCGGAAGGGAGCTCGCCGGCGGAAGGGGGTGACATCTGCGGCGCATATGGCCCTTGGGGAGGCAGCCATTTCAGCTGAATGGCGAATATTAGTACCAAGAAGAACCCGACCGCGTACGCCGGTATAGCCCCGGACACCGAGGAGTACAGTGACATTACCCTGTCGACGATAGACCCTCTATGATAGGCCATGTACATTCCCAAGAGGACCCCTATTCCAAAACTGATCATCATCGATATCGACATAGAGAATATGGTCCAAGGCAATGCATATCCCAGAATTGTGGAGACGGGCTGAGCCAGCCTGATGGACCTGCCTAGGTCTCCTCTCAGCAATCCCTTCACGAAGTCAATGTACTGCTCGTGGATCGGGGCATTTGGGACGAAGTTTATGACCTGGGCGACTCGAGTCAACGCTTCCTCATATGAGTACCCTTGGAGTATCAGCTCGTTCAGGAGTGCATCCACTGGGTTCCCGGGCATCAACCTGATCAGGAAGAAGTTGACCGTGACAGCGGCAATCAACGTAAACACCAACAACAGTATCCTCCTGAATATCCACTTCATCGTGTTATCACGACAAAAACAAGAGTAAAAAAGATATGCGGCGGACCCGTCAGGATCCGCCCATCGAGTGTTCTTCCTATTGCTTGGGCTTACGTCCCTTGTACAGGTAGTACCCGCCTACGATGATGACGACGAGCGCAACTCCTCCTAGCGCGTACATCTCGTATGGTATCCTTTCGAACACGGCCTTGAGTGAGTGAGCTTGGCTCACGGTCACCGTTATGGAGGTTGAAGTCCCAGCGGTCTGGCCGTCGAGTTCCCAAGCCTTGAACGAGTAGCCGCTAGCCGGAGTGGCAGTCACCGTCACCTGGTCTCCCTTGCCGTAGGAGTAGACTCTTGGAGCAAGGCTGAGCGTGCCACCGCCGGACGGTTCCAGACTCACCGTCAAGGTGAGCTTTGGTCTCAGCAAGTTGGCGCGCAGCAGCCAACTGAAGCCGTGGGTTTCATACGATCCCAGGCCGTTCCAGTAGCCCGCATCTGTTGGGAATGCGAACTTGTCCCTGTTCAGGTATACCAGGACAGCGGGTGCGTACAGGTTGATGACTGGAACCTGGTCGCCGGTTATGTAGGAGAGCTCCGAATAGATTTCAGTCAGCCTGGCCTGGCTTATCTGTGCCGGGAAGAGGTTGATCTCCTTCGCCAATGCTGTCACGTTGACTGGGCTTGTCTTCCAGGGCACGCTCTGCATTTGACCAAAGTGGTGACCAGGGAAGAGGGCCATGTACTTGTGGTAGTACTCATCGAACGCGAACCCGGGAGCCCCGTAGACTCCCACACCAAGCTGATAGCCACCGACGTAGAAGGGGCCGTCAGGAGACGCGAAGTACACTGCGTTCTCAACCGACCTGACTGTGACCTTTATCCCGATCTTCAAGAGCTGAGCAGCTATGTCCTCACAAGCGACCGCATTTATGTACCCACCGAACGACAGCTCGAACTCAAGACGCGTACCATTCGGTGTCACGTAGATCCCATCTGCCCCCTTTGTGAAGCCAAGTCCCGTGAGCAACTGCTGAGCCCTCGTGGGGTTATACTTGTACTCGAACGGAGCTATGTACTGGTTGACGAAGCTGGCGTTGATGTATCGAGTCACATCGGGAGTGTGCCATCCTGTGACGTACTGGGAGGGTGTGCAACCTCCCGGATACTGCACGAAGCCAACTTCAGTCCTGTTTATCCCGTAGGCCAAAGCACGCCTGACATCGACCAGACTCAGCGGGTAAACTGCCTTGTTGATGTACATCGTGTTCCCCACTGACCTGGGGACCAAGATCGTCCAAGCCCATGTCTTTGCCTCCAACGCCTGCAGTTGCTCCGGGGTGGCAAAGGTCCAGACGTAGTCCAAGTCTCCGTTGAGGATGTCGGTCCACATCAAGTCAGTGGAAGCGTACTTGATGAGGTGGATCTCGTCAAACGGTGGATCTCCTCCGTAGTACTGGGTGAACTTCTCTAGCACTACCATGGTTTCACTTACTGACTTTACCTTATAGGGACCGCACCCTATCACCGACTCCGGCCTGTAGTTCATCAGGTCATTCTTGATTTCGTTGAAGGGTGCCGCATCTGCGAATATGTTGTACCCTTGCTGGATCTTTGCGACCACCCTGTCCATGAATGTGCCGTATTGCGTGTAGGACACCACATCCCAGTGCCAGAGTATGTAGAACACCGGGTAGTCAGTCTTCTCGGTGAAAGTGAAGTTCAGCGTGTAGTCATTGACGATCTTGACATCCTTGATGTAATACCAGATTCTGTCCTTGTTCAGATAGGGCCCTGTATAGAGCGTCGAGAGAACGTCCTTGACCGTCAACTCGTGTCCATCGTGGAACTTGACTCCATGTTTTAGGTTGACCGTGAACCACATGTAGTTCGGGTCGACTGTCCAACTCTCGGCTATCCCTGGCACATACGTTCCGTTGGCCGCAAAGTAGTGCGTCAACATTTCGTACACGAAGTCCCCCACGCCTATCGTCCCAGGAACGAAGAAGTTCCAGTGCCCAACGGGGGGCGGATTGAACGAAAAGGCTCTCTTGAAGACCGTCGGCGCCTGTTGAGCAACAACGGGTCTTATGAGAACAATGCCAAGGAATTGTGCTACGAGTACTAGTGCTAAAGTGAATCCGAATCCTAGTGCTATTTTTGTTTTCATTTCGGAACTTATATGGTGTTGTAAGAATATAAGCCTAACTCGCACTGCTGTGGCGCGAACCACAGTGTCTCCCTGGAGACCTACAGGAATTGGTCCGCCAAGTGACAGGCCACGAGCTTTGAGCCGACTTGCCTCAGCAGAGGCACCTCGGTGGAGCAGATGCCTATGGCGTACGGACACCTAGTGTGGAACTTGCAGCCACTTGGCATTTCCTCGAGCCTAGGAATCTCCAGACTCCTCAGCTGAGGGATCGGTCTCTGCCTCGCGAGCCTAGGATCGGGGACTGGGATCGACTCCTTGAGGATCCGGGTGTACGGGTGAACCGGCTTCTGTATGATGGAATCACCATCACCAATCTCAACCAGACTCCCCAGGTACATTACCATCATCTTGCCATGACTCTTCTTGATGAAATATCGCGACATGCCGAAATCGTGAGTTATGAATAGATACGACATCCGGACCCGTTTTTGAAGGTCGAGCATCAGGTCGACCGCGCCCAGCCTGAGCGAAGCATCAAGCATTGAGACGGCTTCGTCTGCAACTACGTACTTCGGTTTCAAGGATATCGCACGCGCGAGTGTCACACGCTGCATTTGTCCGCCGCTCATCCTGGACGGGTATCGATCCAAGAAGTCCTCCGGGGGGACCAATCCGACCAGCAGAAGTAGCTCCTTGACACTGCTGTAAGCTTCCTTGGCCGAAACCGCCTTGTTCTGGATCATCGCAGGAGCCAAGGATTGAAAGATCGTTCGCACAGGGTTAAGGCTGGTGTACGGGTCCTGATGCACCACTTGAGCGTTCTTCCTGAATTCGGAGAACTGTTTTTTGTCGAGCGTCCAAATATGCTCCCCCTCGTACTCTATTCGGCCGGAATCTGGCTTTAGCAAGCCAAGCGTCAGTTTTCCCAATGTGCTCTTTCCGCATCCGCTTTCCCCCAAGAGCACTACGTTCTCCCCTTGTTCCATCGTGAAAGAGACCCGATCAACGGCCTTGATCTCCTTGGCCTTGACGAAGAAGCCTCCACCGGCTATGAACCTCTTTGTTATGTCCTCTGCCTTGAGTAAAGGAACCCGGCTCATCTGAGTTCACGCCACCTGTGGCAAGCAACCAATGATCCTTCCCCCGCGTCTTCGAGCGGAGGCCTTGCCTTCGAGCACACGTCGATCGCGTAGGAGCACCTCGGGTGGAACCCGCACCCGAGAGGTGGGTTGATAGGATCCGGCAGAGGTCCCGGAACGGGCTTCAGATCCTCCACTTCTCCCACCACTGACGGGATAGAACTCAACAGAGCCCGCGTGTACGGATGCTTGGGATTGTAGAAGATCTCATTGACCCCACTCGCCTCGACTATCACCCCACAGTACATGACGGCAACTCTGTCCGCGATCTCGGCCACTGGCGCGAGGTCATGAGTTATGAATATCATCGATGCTTCGGTTTGTTTCCTGATGTCCACTAAGATCTTGAGAAAAAACTTCTGGGTCAGCATATCCAACGCTGAGAAGGGTTCGTCAAGTATCAACAGCTTCGGCTTGAGCAGCATGGCCATAGCCGCCACGACCCGCTGTTTCATCCCTCCGCTCAACTCATGGGGATACCGGTCAAGGACCGCACTGGAATCAAGTCTTACCATTTGGAGCAGCTCGTTTGAGCGATCGTGGATCCACTCCCTTGTCTTGTTCTCGTGCGACTTCGTCGTGTCTACCATGTGCTCGAAAACTTTCATTACAGGGTTGAGGGAGTTGAATGCACCTTGGAACACAATCGAAACATCACTCCATCTGTACTTCCGCAACTCGTCATGACTCAGGTTAAGAACGTCCTTGCCATTGAACAGTATCTGACCCCCCTCAACGAACCCGTTCGGGTCGACTACCTTCAGAATGGTATGAGCTAGAACTGATTTGCCACAGCCGCTCTCTCCGACCAAGCCAAGGACCTCATTCTCATAGACATCCAAGTCTAAGTTGTCGATTGCTCTCAGTATCCCCCTAGGTACTCTGAACCCAACAGTGAGACCTCTGACTTTCAGCATCAGGCCTTTTGGTTCGGAATCACGGAGTGCCAACCCGGCAACTGAGCTGTCGGTGATTTATAAACAGTATGAATGCACCGTTGCTCGGTCCCAACTCTGCAGCGTAGGAATATATCGCGTTCTATTCGCTGAGAGGCGAATGGACCCGAGCGTAGGTGGATTGGCATTGAACTTGGCAATGCTGCTCGTCGTGTTAAGCCTGGTCGCTCTCTTTTTCGCCGACCCAAGTTCCTTCGAATTCACGCTTGCCCTCATATCGTTGCTCATATCGGGCGGCTTCTTGACCTGGGTGTCCTATGACATAAGAAGAGAGGCAAAGATGGCAACCAAGTGACCGACCCGCAGGGGGTATTGGGTGAACCTGTGCCCTTCGCGCCGGCCGGGTCTAGATCGGTCCCTGTGGTGCAGTGGAGACCGCGGCAGTTTGACGAGTCGGGGAAAGCATAAAACTGCGCCAGCTAGGCCGGAGGAAACCGAGGTAATGAGCGGTTTGATCCTGACGAACAGGTACGAGGACTTCAGATTAAACATACGGTTTTCGGATAAGTCAATTAGGAGAGTGTTGCGTTGGCAGGTCCTAGACCCGTTAGACCGATGCCATGGCGGATTCAGGAACCCGAACAGTCTCAGGGATGACCAACCCTTGACCTGCGGTATGCTGGACCTTTGCGCAGAAGCATACTCCCACCCTGATTCTGCTTACTATCATTCCCGAGAGCTAGAGACGAGGATGCAGTTGATGTCGGAGTTCATGGCGAAGGTGCAGCACGGTGACGGGTCAATAGATCTCACTATCTCGAACATACGCTCGGCCCCCGACACGGGGTTTGTGGTCAGACCCATCTCAAAGGCCTACGAGCTGCTTAGTCCGGTGGAATACGAGTGGGCGAGGAAGACTTGTGGAAACCTGGGGGCTTTCCTCCGGAAGGCCCGCACTTGTCTGGCACATGGGGAGGTCCACACGCCGAATCACAGATGGGTCGTGGTTGCCGCCATGGGCGAAATCAATCGCTTCTTTCCGTCAAGCGAACTGAGGGCCGCATCTGAGCGATACCTCTCGGAGGGCATTGACGTGAACAGAGAGGGAATGTACATCTACGAGAAGAGCACCTCGACCTACTCGTGGATAAGCAATAGGGCGCTCATCGACATTGCGAGGCTCTGGAGGAAGCCGAAGCTCCTTGGCTACGTGAGGAGGAACTTGGACTTCATGATGTACAACATCCACCGGAACGGCGAGATGGTCGATGAATACTCCAGGAGACAGGACAGAGGGACTCATTCCTTGCTGTCGCCACTCGCCTTTGAATGCTATAGTACAATGGCGCTTGTTGACCGGAACGGAGCGTATGCATCCATGGCCGACCTTGCCTTCTCGCTCAACCTTGCTAGGCGCGGGTCGCCAGCGGGGTACATGGCCAGGGAAGCCTTCACCAAATTCAAGGCCCTGCCCAGGGAGCCCTTGCCGACGAACTACAACGCCTTCTTCCCGCTCTCTGGACTCGTCAGAATCAGGAAAGGCAAGTGGGACGCCTCAATCATGGCCCGGAATTTTGACAACTTCCTCACTGTGAGGAACGGCGAATCCATCATAGATTATGTGAAGCTGAGGTACAATTACTGGGGGTGGTGGAACTTCAACCCCAAGAGAGTAGTGAGAAGCGGGGAGTCATACAAGCTCACCGACTTGTTCACCGGAAGAACATTCCGTCCAGGGCCAAAGGAGGTCAGACTCAGAACCAAGTTCGAGATAGAAGTGGACGTGAAGACCCTGAAAAACGGCTTCTCAATGGTTGTGTCCACGAAAGGACCTGAGAACATAGTGATGCAGCTAGACTTGGGGCTGAGGCCAGCGGGCACGTTGTCGCTAGGAGGCAGGAGATACAACCTGTCACGTGTCAAGGGGCCGATATACTTCGACAGGGACGAAGCTCTCCTCACTAATGGAGGCGACAGGATTCTGATACAGGGAGGAATAGTTCAACATAAGATCTGGGACGGCTGGAGAGGTTTCAACCCCTGGGAGAGGTACGGAAAGAGAACGGTTAGCTTGCTGGTGACCCCTGTATCGCCTTTTCACCGTAAGGTCAAGTTCACCAATGGATAGTCTCGCTGAGTCTGTGAGCTCATATCATCTTCAGCCTTGCGTCAGCGCCTCAGATATGAAGCAGCAGTTGTAGCCATGGGAGCTTCCTGACGTATTCGCTCTTCCACAAGCACACCGGAGTCCGACACTACGACTTCCTTTTCCTCAGCATCCTTAACCCCACGAAAGCCACGATGGCCCCCAGTCCTATTGCAGCTGCGTACATCCAGACTGGAATCCCGACGCTGAACTTCTGAGTCGCCGTCTCGGCAACATTCCCGGCGTTGTCGGAAGACCTGATGATATATTTGACTTCGGAGAAGACGTTCTGAGCCGGGACTTGGGCAACATACACCCCGTCCCTTAGGTTCATGGTCACGTCGGTCCAAGCGCCGGTCTCCCCGACCGAGAAGCGCAGGGTAACCTCTTTCACTCCTGACCCCGTGTCCGTGACAGAGGCGGAAATCTCCACAGGTTCGCCCATGACGGGATTCTCAGGGGCTCTCATGATGCTTGCTATCGTTGGGGGAGTTAGGTCGACTATGACTTCCATGTTTTCGGAGGCCCCGATGTAGTACCCCTGCTTGAAGTCGTTAGTGCTCGCCCTTATAGTGTGACTTCCTACGTTTTCGTCGTAGTAGTACAGGGACAACTGTGTTGAGCCGTCAGGTATAGTAACTCGACTTACAGGCTGGCCTCCTTCCGACAACGAGAACCTGCCCGAGGTCGAAGAAGAGGAGATATCTATGTTCAGGCTACCTTTGCTGATCCAGTCTTGTGTCACCAACCTGTCTCCGACTGCGATCAACACCCCTCCCTGGCTGATCCTCTTTATCGTTATCTGAGTCCAGGTCCCCGCCATCATTGTGGTAGACCCCAAGGTCAAGTTGATTCTAGGAGGGAGGAATCTTATCACCAATGAAGGCCTGTTTGCCCCCACGGCGGACTCTCTGGAGCAGAAGGACGCGTTGTACCCATCGGATGAATCCTCCGCGCTGTCGAATATCTCCCACCCGAGGTTGGGCCAAGTGTGCTGTGGTATTCCATAGAGCATTTTTTGGACTTGGTCAGTCACAACCCAAGTCACCCATCCTGACGCCGAACCGACGACACTGGAACTTTTGTACATCGAGTTTGCTTGAGGTTGACTTGTCCATAAGATGGAACCCTCACTCCATGAAGATACGACTCGGTGACATAGGTACGTCCTCTGCGACGAAGGAGGATCCCTGACGTACAATGAGAGGTGCGCAGAAAGTAGAGAAGCTCCAGGTGGAATGGAGGACAGGTCGAACGCCACGTACGTTCTTGTATTGCCGCCGCGCAACGACCTCACGCTCAACAGACCATCCGAGCCATGGTTCTGCTGAGGTTGGCTTTCATCCACGTATGCATCGGCACTCGCCGCAAGCGTGACGTTGACAGCACCGGGCACAGGCTCTTGGGCAACTGCAAATGGGATCACGGCCATTGAGGCAAACAGGAGAAGCATCAGCAAGCACACGGTGCCGCCGTCATTGTCCATGGGTTGACTACTTAGGGTGAATTCTTAAGCCTAACAAGTGACTGACCCGAAACGACAGCCAAGTCACGTCGTCCGCCGATGTTCGACATCTGCGCCGCATAGCTAGCTACCGCGGGAAGGCATCCTGTCAACGCTCCTCGCCGTAACGCCAGACGGGCGCTACGAAGACGGCGGAGGCTCGCACCTTAATAGGCTCAGTCGAGAAAGACAAACAGTCAAGGCGAAGAAGAATGACAAGCGAGAAGAGGTTCACAGCTCAGGATGCCAAGATGGTTGGCGAGGCTCTGGGCATCGATTGGAGCGAGTTCGACGTTGAACAGTTCAGGATGGGCATGGATGTTGAGCTGGAGCATGGCAAGAGAGACCCTCACACCAACGTGACGAACGACGACTCAATGCTGATCGGCAAGATCGCGCTCGCGCATCTAAATGAGTTCCCGGACTACTATACGCGACTCGAGAAGTTGGAGAAGGAAGCGGAAGATTTCCACAGGCAACACTAGTCGAGTCGGTCATGAGAATGAGCCTCTGATCGAACTCAATAACCTACGGTTGGTCATCAGCGAGAAAAGGTCTATGGTGAGGCCTCGATTGGCAACATTGCAGCCTGCCCTATGGTGAAGGCGCATGAAGCCACTACCAAGCGAGTGAAAAGCGATAGAGGGAGTCCTCGGCAAACAGGAGATCGACTCGATCGTAGCATACGTGGTTGCTAGAAGGAATGAGGACGGGAGGTTCACGTTCGCAAGTAGGGACCGACTCCAACTCTCAGGACACATACTTTGGACTGACCATCGCGCGCGGGTGCCTGTACCCAAGGGGAAAGAGACATATACTTTTGTGGGGCGCTATCTGTCGGAATGAAAGCGTGTTTGCTTGTCAAGGTAACCCCAGGAAAACACAACGAAGTAGTCGCGGCGATGAAGAGGCTGAGTGGGATAAAGGTCGTGTTCCCAACCCTCGGTAGACAGGACGTCGTTGCGGACACTGAGGTGGGAGGGACACGCGAGTTGGCATCGCTGGCATCTCAGATTCAAGCCCTGTCGAACGTGAGGGGGACAGAGACGCTCGTGGGAGTGGAGGTGTGGAGCGAATGACTAAGGCGCTGATGCTGATCAAGAGCTCGTACGGGGGTGCACTCCTAATCTCCGACGAGGCTAAGAAGATCCCAGGCGTCAAGGACGCATACCCCGTTTTCGGAAGATACGATGTGGTCGTCTTCATAGAGGAGGCCGACTATCAAGCGGCGAAAGCAGTGGCTGCAAAGGTCGCGCAGCTGGAAGGAGTGAGAAGCACAGAGACGCTTCCAGAGGGCGACTAGTTCGCCCTCAAGCATTTTTCACCGAGAGCGAGACAGCCATCACTTTCCTTGTCGTTGATATGTGGCTAGAACCAGTCCGCCAGCCATATATATGGATAGCCAGTTGGGAAGAGCGCTTCTAGCACACCTCGAACGTTGCCCTCGGTCCTGACCATAGGATCCGCCACTACATCTGACACCGGCCTGTATCCCAATATCAACTGCATCAGTGCCCATTGGGGCAGCTCTATCCAGTCAACAGAGGTCTTGTCTGAGAAAGAAACCCCAGAGTCTGACAACTCCAGAGTAGCGCTTCCTATGTCAGTTCTGATGGAGAGTCTCGACGGTGATCTCCTCAGTCCAGCGTTGCCTAGCCTCCTAGACAATTCGGGGCGCAACTTCTCCAACGTGGAACGCACGTTCATGATCCTCCCCATTCCCATCTGGTCATAGTAGCAATCTAGAGTCGCCGTGCAACCCATTCTCTTGCACAGGTTCGCAAACGGATGGTCAAGTGGAGCGAAGATCTCAATCTCGGGCGCCTGCTTCTGTTCAGCCACCTTGCTCGCGTGTTTGAGCATGTTCTCGTAGAAAAGCGGCTCGCGGGCACCCACTTCAGTGATCCTCATCACCCTGGGCCATCTGTCAGCTGCATAGTATGCCACTATCTTGCCGGATTCGTTCTCGAAGACAGTGCCGTCGGCCATTATCCTCCAGTCTGAGCCCTTTCTGAACTTGAACCATGTGTTTCTGTCCCTCTTGACAGGCCCTGTCCTCTCTTCATTCGTCAGCTCGTACAGGTCGAGCACCTGACCGGCGTCCTCCTTCATCATCGGTCTTGCGTGCAGTCCTTCGCGCGCTCGCTTCGCATTTCTCAGTGGCACGGTGATCTTGTAGTCGGGAAGGGTCGAGGCATACCCCCACTTGCTGTAATAGTCAGGTATGCCATAGAGCATGGAGATGTCGTAGTCATGCTTAGACATGTAGTCAATCGAGTGCTCCAACACTCTCCTCGAGTAACCTTTCATCCTCTGCTCCTCAAGGGTACCGACACCGCCTATGCCACCCATTTTCAGGTAGGACCTTCCGACCTTCACATCGATGTCATTCACCCAGAGCCAGCTCGTTGAGACGCCGTCCGCTAGGAGTTCCACCTTGTGGGATCGCTCCTCATCGGTCACGCGCATTTCCAGACCCATGATCCAGGCTGATCCGAGGCCTGAATATAGGATTTCACGAGTGGACGCAACGGTCTGAGGAAAACGGTGCGCTTGAAGTGGGCTCAGAAGCTGGAACGCTTAAACCAGCCCAAGCGGAAGGCCGGTCATGAGCGTAAGGGTAGGTGAGGACTTCAAGCCCTCTCCGCAGTTCAAGACGCTCTACTACATCTACGTCGCGCTGGGGGCTCTGGTCTGCACAATCCCCTGGCTCATACCGACGGCTCTCTTCGGCCCGCGTTTCCTCAGCATCATCCTATTGGCTCCGACTCTGGTCATCCTGATCTTGGTCATCGCATGGATACCGATGTACTACGACAGCTTGACGTACAGGCTGACTGACAGCGAGATCGTGTGGAAAAGAGGTGTCTGGTTCAAGAGGACTGGAATTGTGCCCTATAGCAGGATCACCAACATCGATATCACCCAAGGTCCGATATCAAGATCATTGGGAATCGCCGCTCTGAGGATCCAGACCGCTGGCTACTCGTCGCAGGCCGCACCTTTTGAGGAGATCAAACTCGAGGGAGTAGCCAACTCCGATGAACTAAAGGAGCTGATCATGAGCCGAGTAAGAGGGAGGAAGGCAGTCGCAACTGAGACATTCGATCAGGAAGACACTGACGCGAAGATCCTCGAGGAACTGACAAAGATCAGGCAACTGCTGGAGAGACAGCAGAAGTAGATGACTGCGAAGATGCTCGCATCGGGTTGAGACTGTAAGTCCCCGTGATTGAAGCAGGCTTAAAACCAAGCCGAGCATACAAGACAAGCCATGTCGAGGATAAGGATAATCGCGAAGGATGTGTCAGCAGAGGCAGAACTGGATGACAGTCAGACGGCACTGGCCATATGGAATGCGCTCCCTATCGAATCCAAGGTGAACAGGTGGGGGGAAGAGGTTTACTTCTCTACGCACTTGAAGATCGGTGGTGAGAACCCGAAGGAGGTCGTGGAGATGGGGGACCTGGGCTTCTGGCCACCCGGGAAGGCGATCTGTATCTTCTTCGGCAAGACACCGGTATCAAAGGGAGAGGAGATAAGACCCGCTAGTCCAGTTAACGTGTTCGGAAAGATACTGGGCGATGCGAAGGCCTTCGAGCGAGTCAGAGAGGGCACAAAGATACGCGTGGAAGCGATAGAAGAGGGTCGTGGCCAACTGGGAGAATAGAAGGACATTCGCCGTCACTGTCATAGACCTAGAAGAGGTCAATGTCCATGACTAGACCGGTCAGTGACAGCACTCCGAAGAGAATGAAGAGAACAGCGGAGGCGACCCTCAGGTAACGCTCGGGGATCCTCTCCGAGACCACTCTCCCGACCGACAGCGCCACAGCAGTCAGCAGGAGGAAGGCGAGCATCACGCCTGAGAGGATCTCTAACACATGACCGTATCTTGCGGCCAAGGTCACGATGGCAAGCTGGGTCTTGTCACCGAGTTCCATCATTGAGATCGTCAGGAACGAGGAGAAAGCCGCAAATTTCCCCCCTCGCACACTGACTTCCCCGCTATCTAGGAAAGCCAGTGAGTACACCCCAAGTACGATGAATACCAAACCTGATGCAGCACATATTAGGTCTAGAGGGAGGACCGCCGCGACTGCCTCGCCTACGAGAACGGTGGCTCCATCTACGATCGCAAACGCCAGCAGGCTGCCGGAGAATACCGCAAGACGGTTGTACCGAGCGGATAGTACCACGATCGCTAGCTGAGTCTTGTCTCCGAACTCGGCCAGCATCGTCATCCCCAAGGAAGCCAACAGAGGCTCTAGGTTCAAGTGAACGCCGGATTTGCCAGCGTTATATAAGAGTAAGTCTTCTGCTGCCTCCGGGCGAGCCGGAACTCACATGAGAGACCACGGAATCCGACGGAGTCTGAATACAAGCAATATAAGCCGACATACTGACGAGCAAACCGCATGATCGTGAGCGTCCCCTTTGGCAAGGGCTTAGAGACGTGTGAGGTTGAAGACGACAAGATCCTAGCATCTCTCGAATCTTCATGGCCTCCCGCTGCCAGTAGCCAAGAGCGCTGCGTGTCTGAAGCTCTAGCCCGACCGATCGGATCTGAATCACTCAGGCATTTGTCCTCAGGGGTGAGGACCTCGTTGATCTTGACCAGCGACAACACGCGGCCTGTTCCCAGCGGACTGACCCTTCCATCAATCTTGGAAGAAATCAAGCAAGCCGCCCCAAACGCATCAGTGAGGATGCTGGTCGCCACGGGCCTTCACGAATGGTCTCCGACCAAAAGCGAGCTCAGCGAGAAGCTGGGCCCAGCGATCGACCGGGTGGATGAGGTCAGAATTCATTCTGCCAAGGACAAGGAATCGCTTGTTCAACTTGCGAACCTCTCAACCGGAAACGAACTGTGGCTGAACGACCTCACAGCTGAGGCTGACCTGATAGTCGCTGACGGCTTCATAGAGGGACACTTCTTCGCCGGTTTCACCGGAGGCCCTAAGAGCGTCTTGCCTGGCATCGCGGGGTCCGAAACAATCATGCACAACCATTCTCCCGCGAACATCGACAGCCCGAATGCTAGGTGTGGCATGACAAAGGGCAACCCGATCCACGAAGAGATGCGCGAAGCCGCAAGTAGAGTGGGTCTGAAGTTCATACTGAACGTGATCTTGGATAAATCCAAGAGAGTCATCTCGGCCTTCGCTGGCGATCCGATACTAGCTCATGAACAGGGAACCTTGTTCTCGCTCAAGTGCTGCAGGGTTACTCCGGTGTTCGGAGACATAGTGGTTACATCCAACGGGGGTTACCCGCTTGACAGAAACCTGTATCAGCTGGTGAAGGGGATCTCAAATGGCGCACTGACGGCGAAGGATGGCGGCGTTATAGTCGCGTGCGGTGAATGTTTGGATGGGGTGGGGCATGAAGGATTCCGAAAGATGCTGGCGTCCGCAAGTGATCCGAGCGAATTCCTAGGGAGACTGAGGAGGGGCGAGATATGGGAGGAGGCTCAGTGGGAGGCACAAGTCCTCGCCAAAGTCCTCGAGAGGTTCAAGGTGATCATTGTTTCGAAAGGAGTTGATAGGAAGACTGTCGAGTCAATGCACATGACGCATGCAAGGTCGCTTGGGGAAGGTTTAGAAGAAGCACTCAAGCTCAAACCCCAGGGCAGGATTACGCTTCTGCCGGACGGCCCGTCCGCGATTCCCCTGTAAAGCAGGCCTCCCGAGCATCGGTCATTAGTGGCTCTCAGACAGAACGGGTCCGCTCTTCAGTCACCACTTGGTGAACTCCGAGGTCTTGTCTCTCTTGGACTCAACGCCGGAGAGGTGGACAAGGTACCTTATCTGCGATGCAGCTTCCATCATGCAGGTCACGTGATATGCCTCCTCCAAGAGCTTCGCTGCAGCGAACGTCCCATGCCCCCTGACTACGACTCCCTTGTATTGCTTGAGTGCTGTCGAAACTTCCTCCTCCAAGGCTTTGGAGCCGCTGACCTCCTTGACTGATATCACCGGGATTTTTCTGAGCACGTAGTCTCCCTCGGCGTCCATCGGTATGATCTCATCGAATATGAGCGAGCAAACTATCGAGTACGGAGGGTGCGCGTGGATAACGGCAAGAGCAGACGTCTCCAGATACACTGCTCTGTGGACCATCGTTTCAGTTGAGCTGAGGATTATGGAACTGTCCTCTTCGAACAGGTCCACCTCCACCACATCTTCTGGCCCTATCTCGTCTGCGGCAGCCCCTCTCCTCTTGATGTACATCTTGTCGCCGCCCCTTACGCTGATGTTGCCGCTGTGGCTGACCATGTAGCCCTTGTCGTGGAGTTTCCTGCCGTACTTGCTGATCTCCTTCCAGATCTCGCTCTCACTGTCTGAGGCCAAGTCTCTCCAACGTTCTCCTTGTGGGGTTACCCTCTTCATCCCACCCTCTGAACCTGTAGTACTCATTGAGCATTTGTTCGAGTTCCACCACTTGCCCTTTAGTGGGTCCAGTGGACAGGGGTTCGTTCAAAAGCCTATTCGGGAGCGTGTCATCTTTCCTGCCGAACCCCTCCCTGATGTTGTACAACCTCTCTAGGTTCCAGATTCTCTCCCCGGCCAACATGAGATCCTCTCCGGTGTATTGGACGCCGGTTCCCGCGGAAAGCATCCTCGAGTAGTAGTCCTCGTCCAATCCGTACGCGGTGAACCTGCAGGCCACCAAGGTGTCCATACCAGCGTAGAGGTTCTGCTGTGAGATCACAAGACCTGCCTTGTTGGTGGTTGAGAATCTGTCTATCCTTCTCGGTATGCCAAGAACCTCCAGCCCGATCATGTACGACCTGAGATGGCATGCTCCCCTGTTGCTGGTCGCGTATGCCAGACCCTGTCCCTTCGCACCCCTCGGATCATAGGCAGGAAGCTCCAGACCTTTCGAGTGCATGGCCAGATCGGGAGCTCCATACTTCTCCGCCAACCTCTTTGAACCCTCGGCCAGATCATCGCCGAGACCCTCCCTGTGAGCTGTCTTATTCACCAACTCGATCATCTTCTCCCCGTCGCCCCACTTCACTTCCTCCCCGAGAAGCCCTTTCTCGCTGAGTTCCATCGCGCATGCAATTGTCACACCCATTGACATCGTGTCCAAGCCAAGGTCATTGCATAAGTAGTTGGCCTGAGTGACTCTTCCCAGATTCCATATCAGGCAACATGAGCCCAAGGCGAAGACAGTCTCGAACTCTGGACCCTCTCCTTCCACGCCATTGACCCGTGTCACTCTGCCACATGCGATCTTGCACCCGTAGCAGGATTTCGCCCTGACCAGTATGCCCTTTGTAATCGACTCACCGGACAGGTTGTCAGCTTCCGGATGACAGGTTGATCTGAAGTTCTCGGCGGGAAGCACCCCCAACTCATTCATCAGATTCACTAATACCGCAGTTCCGAACCTCGGCAAAGCCTTGCTCGTTATGGGATGCATGTCAAAGACTCTATTCGATTCTTTCACGACGAACAGGAGCTTCTCCTTGTCGGCCACCTCCGTCCTAGCGATCCCGTTTGCGACGACCGCCTTGAGCTTCTTTGACCCCATCACTGCTCCAACTCCTCCCCTTGCCGCCGTCCTATGGAAATCGTTCATTATGCTGGCTATTCTGACCAAGTTCTCGCCAGCGGGACCTATGCACGCCACCTCCGCTTCCTTGCCGAACTCTTCGTTGAGTTCTCTCGTAGCATCGAATGCGCCCTTGCCCCAGTATCTCTCACCATCCAGCACCTGCACATCCTTGCCGTCCATGTGTATGACGACAGGACTCTTGGCTGCGTTCTTGATCACGAGAGCGTCGACGCCGCATCCTTTGAACTTGGGACCGAAGAAACCGCCCGCGTTCGCGTCGAACATGGTGCCTGTTAAGGGCGATTTGGTGGACACGGAGTACCTTCCAGAGGTTGGCGCTACTGTCCCTGTGAGCGGGCCAACGGCGAACACCAGAACGTTCCCCGGGTCAAGAGGACCGGTCCCGGGCTCGACGCTGTCGTACACTATCTTGGCACCGAGTCCCCTTCCGCCGATAAACCTGAGCCTAGTGTCTTCGTCGTGCTGAAGGAATCGGACCTTCGAACTAGCTAGGTCAACTTCCGCTATCCTGCCCATCCAACCGGCCATAATTCAAGCACCGTCGAGGATCAACCATACCCCGGTGTCGCCATAGGCTGACTCGCAATTCATATAAACATGAGTCACCGTTCTCAGTTCGGGACCACGATGAAGGTGCTTGTGAAGTTCTTCGCCTCATACCGAGAGGCAGTCGGAGCGGCCCAAGAGACCATTGAAGCATCTGAGGGTTCGACCGTCGGAGACATAGTCGAGGCTGTGGCGTCGAAGCATCCCAGTTTGGGGCCCATGAAGGACGCAATACGCGCTCTGAACCAGAATGTCGTTGATGCCGATGCGAAGGTCAAGGACGGCGACACGCTGGCAATATTCCCTCTCGTGGGAGGGGGATAGTCTCCACAGACCCGGCACCTCTATCCTGGCCAGCATCTCGTGCGGGAACTTGGACTTGACTGCACGACTGAATCCCTGCAAGTCTTATAATTCGGAACGCAGTGTACTGCAGAGTCTTGCCTTGGAGATACACGGATTGGACTTCCCGAACAAGGACTACAGGCGAATCCTCGAGGGAATGTGCGAGTATTTCAAGCGATATCCCGGAACAAATGCCATTGTGCTCACGGGCTCGCTGGCTAGAGGAAAAGCCGTGGAGGGATCCTGCATTGACCTCGCCGTGTTTCTGAGCAAGGAGGCGTTCGCATCTCTGGGTTCAACAGTGAGCCGCAGGGCAAGGGCATACGCTCGCCTCGGCGGGAGAATATGTTACCACTCTGGCAACGTAGAAGGTGGTGTCACGTTTGGCAAAGTCAGAGTTGACCTGATTTTCACTGACGGTCGTCTGGATCCACAGCAGCAGGACTCATATGACGTGACGAGGGATGAGTTCGAGACCACAGTGGGCAACTTGTTCGTCTACTCCGTCCTGATGTATGTCAGGGGAAGGGCTTACCAGCAGCTGAAGGAGAGATACCTCCCGTTCTACGACGATGCGCTGAGAAAGACCAGGCTGCAAGCCACAGCAGCTGAGTTCAGGCACAAGACATGGAAGGCGCGCTGGCTCGCGGAAAGGGGGGAGTACGTGGCAGCGCTGTATTCCCTCTTGGAGGCGCAGCGCATCTTCATCCAACACCTGTTCATCAAGGAGCGGAAATACCCGATCGATTACGTGAAGTGGCTAAGGGAGCAGTGTGAAGAGATCCTGCGAATGCCCGACCTCTACGAAGAGTTCACGTCAACGCTGGGAGGCATCGAACTCACCCAAGAGGGAATAACCGAAAGAAGTGTCATGGTGGAAGCCATATTCGACAAGTATTGCAACTAAGGCGGATGATTTCTTGTGCCTCGGCGTGTAGCCCTACCCTCGCGCGACCCTTCGGTTGGGCATACTATGACCGACGGGATTGCAGCACCTCTGGGTTGACCATGAATTTCGGTGTCCTGCCGAGGAGCGCGTCAATGATGCTCTCTGCCGCCATTTCTGCCATCTTGTCCCTCGTCTCCACGCTGGCGCTGGCTATGTGAGGTGTGACGACTAGATTCTTGAGTTTCAGCAGTGGGCTGGAAGCCGGGATTGGCTCCTTCTCAAACACATCCAGAGCAGCCCCTGATATCCTGCCCGACATGAGGGCGCGATAGAGGGCCTCCTCATCCACGACGGGCCCCCTCGACGTGTTGATCAGAATGGCAGTAGGTTTCATCTTGCTGAGTTCAGGCTCGGCTATCATGTGTCTGGTGCCCTCGGTCAGCGGGACGTGCAGGCTGACGAAGTCAGATTCCCGCAGTAGGGTGTCCAAGTCAGCGAACCTTGCGCCTGTCTGCCTCTCGAAGTCCTCCTTTCTGCCGTTGTCAGTGTAGAGAATCCTCATACTGAATCCCGCAGCACGCTTGGCGACCGAGGATCCTATTCTGCCAGCTCCGATTATGCCGAGAGTCTTTCCCACCACGTCAGCACCCAACAATAGCGTGGGTCCCCAGGTCTTCCACTCACCCGCCCTTGTGGATCCGTCGGCTTCGACTATCCTCCTTGCAGACGCCATCAGGAGAGCCCAGGTGAAGTCTGCCACTGTCTCCGTTAGAACACCCGGGGTATTCGTCACAACTATTCCCCGTTCAGTGGCGGCAGCGACATCGATGTTGTCGTAGCCGACTGCGTAGTTGCTGATTACCTTCAGACTGGGGCAGCTGTCCATCACTTCGGAGTCTATCCTGTCAGTCAAAAGGGACAGCAATCCGTCCTTGTCTCGCGTGTGTTGAATGATCACTTCCTTCGAAGGTGGGAGCTCACCCTCGTGCACCTCGACCTCAACACGCTCTTTCAGCAACCGGATTCCCCTCTCTGGGATCCGCCTAGTTACGTACACCCGCTTCTTCGCCGCGCTCATGCTATTCCCCTCATCGCCTCATTGAGCACGGCCTTTGATTCAGCTATTACTGTCTTCGGGTCTTCGCCTGGCCCGGGCTTGACCTCAAAGCTAACGATTGAGCCATACCTGTCGAAGTACCCTATGGACTTCAGCGCTTGGAGGAACTCTTTCACTTCGTTCAAGCCGTTGCACCCGCCCGGAACACCGAACCTCGGATGCGAGTCAGCGTTGGGCATGCAGTTGCCGATGTGAGTGTGTACTAGAACGTCTCTCGCCTCAACGAGAGAAGAGCGTGACTTTTCGTTCAGAAGAGGAAGGTGACTCAAATCGATCGTGAGTCCGATGTTCGGACTGTGTCGCCTGACCTCCGACGCTAGGTCTACTGCCTCTCGCGTCGGTCCGATTAGCCTCTTCTTGTCCACATCCCTGTCGAAGGGCTCCAGCGACACGGTCATTTGGTTCCCAGCGTAGTCGCAGATCTCCGCCAGCGAGCTGACGAGGGCAGACGTCGCTTCCTGTCTGTGAGAGAACCCCGGATCTGGTCCGCTGCACAACACAAAGACCCTCGCACCATAGGACTGGGCCTCGTCGACAAGACGCTCCACAGAACGAACAGCTTCCTTCCTGGCAGAGGGCTCCAGCGCATTCAGATCGACCTTCTCCCTAATCAGATTCCCACCGCTACAGAACACAACACCCTTACCGGACGAACTCAGCAAAGATGAGAGGGCTTGTCTCGTCGAGGTACTCTTGACTGAGGAAACCTCTATCACATCAAAGGAACTATCGTTGACCAAGATCTGAGCTGTTTCCAGGACGGGCCCCGATCCATCCAAGGTTTCTGGGAAGGCCATCGAATGAACGATGCCAACCTTGAAGGGATACTTGCTCATGAACGCTCTGTGAAGCACTCTGTGAATTTAATCGTTGCACTTGACTTCATCAGGCGAACCAAGACCACCGTACAATGGAGCTACCCTCGAGTACAGTTCATCATAGGTGGCAAAAACCCTGCCGTAGAGCTTCGTCATCTCCTCTCTGGGCTGGAACACGGACTTCGTGGGGTTCAGCCGAGATGCCAATCCGGGCAGGTCGTCGAGATCGACTTCCCCCGTTGCCACCATGGCTAGTGAAAGCGCACCGATGGTCGCGCCGTCTGGATTCTCTCGGACTTCAACCTTCACACCCAGCACATCACTCTTGATCTGGTTCCACACAGCAGACCTCGAGCCTCCGCCCATTGAAACGACTTCCTTCGGGCGAAGCCCGAGATCGTTCAGCAGTCTGACGCATGCCAGAACCTCCAGCGCCACGCCCTCCATCACCCCTCGCGCCAGGTCCCCGACATTGTGGCTAAGCGAAAGCCCAAAGATCACCCCTCTCGCCGAAGGGTCCCATCTGGTTGACTTAGCACCCATGAAGAAGGGCAGGAGGATTATCGAGCCCGGTTTCGCCTCAGTAGCTAGCCTGTTCATCTCGTCGTAGTCCACACCAGTGAGCTCCTTTAGCCAAGCCAATATCGCGCCCGAAGTGGTCATGCCTTGTTCTACCAGTCTCGAGCCGCCCACGACGTGACAGGAACTCGTCACTCTGATGTCGTTGACCGGAGACTCAGAAATGCAGGACACATTGGTTGTGGTTCCTGTTGACTCCATGGCCCGCGCGTTCGAGACAGATGAGCCCAGCGCCTCGCACTGCCTGTCCCCCCCTCCCAGAACGACGGTCATGCGACCTGGAAGCTCAGGATTGATGACTTCTCCCACAGCTTCATACGACCTTCGGACTTCAGGCAGTTGAGAACGATCCAATCCCACGAATTCCACCAGTTCATCGTTCCAGTCCATTCTCTCCTGATCGAAGAGCATGGTTCTGCAGGCTAGAGAAGGATCAGTCACTGGCTTCCCAGTGAGTTTCATTACTATGAAGTCCTTAGCCTGAAGGACACACTTGGCTGCGGCCAGCAACTCAGGCGCGTTCTGTCTTAACCACAACAGCTTCGGAGCCGTAAAGGTCGTGTCGGGCATCATCCCTGTATTTAGCCTCAGGTAATCGCTTCCGAAGCGCTCTACCATTGCCTGAACCTGGGCCGGTGCCCTCCTGTCCAACCAAGTTATCGCTCTGCCCAACGGTTCGCCCTTCTTGTCCGTCAGAACGAAACTCTCCCTCTGCGAGGAGAGGCCGATGAAAACGGGGGTGCCCTTCCGGCACGCCGCCCTCGTTGTCTTGACTACAGCGTTCCACCAGTCAAGAGGCTCCTGCTCAGCCCAGCCATTCCTTGGGTAGTGCATCTCGTAGGGCTCTTCGAGTCTCAGGACTTCGTCCCCCCGCTCATCGAAAAGCGTTGTCTTGAGCGACGTGGTGCCGATGTCGTGTATGAGATACATCTTCAACTCTCATGTCAGTATCCGATCTGAACAAACCTCTGCACTGCCGGACGTGCTACGATTCGGCTGAAGGTCATTTCCACTCCCTCAGAGCATCTGCTATTATCGGCGCCACCGATACCTTAGATGTCGAACGCGGAACCGTATCGGTGCTTATGAGATGAGACACCCCAGCCTTCCGGAGGAGAGTGAAGGCACCTTCGACCAGCAGAGCATGAGTGACCAGTACATCGATCCTCTTCGCCCCCCTAGACCTGAGCTTCGCCGTGACCTCTGCCAGAGTCTTCCCTGTGCTTATGATGTCGTCTACCAAGACTACGGTCTTGCCTTTGACTGAGAGAGACCCCGATATCTTTACGTCTCTGTCTCCGAGTCTCTCTTTGTCCAGGACCGAGTGTTCGGTGGACAGTATCTCAGCAGCAGTCCTTGCCCATTGTTCTGACTCGCGGTCTGGTCCCACAACTATCACGTTGTGCGCGCCGAACTTCATCTTGTAGTACTCAGCCAACAGGGGCATGGCCGACAAGTTCAGGGTGGGAATGGTGAAGACTTCGTTTAGCTCCTTCAGACGGTGAAGGTGAGCGTCGACTGATATCAGCCTGTCGGTGCCAGCGCCCTCTATGGTTCTCGCAACCAGCTTGATGCTTAGCGGTTCTCCGGGGCGAAAGCGCGCATCCTGACGTGCATACGCAAGGTACGGCACGACCGCTGTGACTGTTCTACATCCGATCCCCCTCACTGCATCCGCGACCAGGCAGTACTCCATCAGCAGTCGGTCCGGTCTCATGTCAAGGGATTGAACTATGGCAACATCCTCGCCAGACGCATCTCCCTCGACTCTCAAGTAGAGTTCCCCATCCGGGAACCTCCTCGTTTCTGTCTCGGTCAAGCCGAACCCAGTGATCTTTGCCACGGCCCGGGCCAGGTGCTCCCCTGATGAACCGTAAGCTATGATCAATTCAACCACCGAGAGCCTCGTGCGGTGCCCCGCAAGAGCCCAGTTGTCCGGTGAATGGCCCGAGAGCGTTTAAGCTTATCGACGGAGCATCACAGAGGTCTGAGTTCCAGCGGACCGGGCGCACCCTGGTAGGTTGCCTTATCCTCGACCAAGACCAAGCATGATCCACCTCTCAGCTCAGCCCGGAATGAACCGCCGGTCACTGTGTAGACCTCCCAGCTTATCGCGTCCCTATAGATACCGTCCGGGACGGGTACGTCTATCACTTGCGGATCCCCAGTTCTCTTGATGATGACGACTACTGTCTCCCTCTCGGTCCATCTCTGGAAAGCTATGAGGTCGAACTGATCGTCAACTGCTAGGAACTTGAGCCAACCCACCCGAACTGCCTCAGAGTCTGCCCTCACCTTCAACAGCTTCTTGTATAGTCCAAGAACCTCGTCGTCCCTGCTGCCTGGGTTCCAGTACATAGCTCTCCTGCAATCAGGGTATGGCCCACCCTTCATCCCTATCTCATCGCCGTAAAGTATCACCGGAGAACCAGGATATGTGAACTGGAAGATGGCAGCCATCATGAGTCTCATCTTGTCATCTCCGGCTGCGGTGAGAGCCCTGGCAGAGAACTCGTGGTCGATCTGACTGCACTCGGCCAACGTCGCTGTCCAGGAGGTCAGCCCTCTGGACCGCGTTAGCTGGGCTACGAACTCGGATGGCGAGGACTTGTCCTCCAAGAAGAAGTCGGTTGCGGCTTTCCTGAACCCCGAGTCAGTCGCGGAATCGAGCTCTCCGGAGTTCAGCCAAGGAGCGGGATCCGCCCTGACATCACCTACTACCACGGCGTCCGGCTTAGCGCGCTTCACCGTTCTGCGAACCTCAGCCAAGAAGAAATGAGGAAGCCCGCTGGCCACTGGTAGCCATATCCCATCCAATGGAGCCTTTTTCATCCAGTGAGCGACTATCTCTCTTACGAATCCCCTGACCTCGAAGTTGCGGAAGTTGAGTTCGGGCCAATCAGGCCTGCCTCTGTAGGCCTCGTACGCCGGGCGCTCCGGTTCACCCGCGAGTTTGCGCATGATCATGCCCGTCAACGACTTCTTCTGCGTTATGGGCAACGCGTGGATATTGTACCAGTTCAAGTATTGTGAGCTCTCCTGATTTCTGACCACATCCCTGAACGCAAAGAATCCTCTCCCGGTGTGGTTGAAGACCATGTCCAAGACCACCCTTATTCCCTCTTTGTGAAGGGCCTCCACGACTTCAGCGAACATCTCATCTGTGCCCAAGTGCACGTCTACATGGTAGTAGTCGAACACGTCGAAGTCATCGTTGGAAGGAGAAACGAAGACCGGCATCAAGCGCACGGCTGACACTCCGAGCTCCTTGAGATAGGCCACAGCCTGGAATAAGCCAGCAAGATCGCCTCCGAAATATCCGGTCCGGGTAGGAGAACGATCCCAAGGCAGGACACCCTTCGGATCGTTGGTCGGATCGCCATTCCTGAAACTGTCCGGTAGGATTTGGTAGTATGTGCAACCCAGTGCCCAGTCTGGACAGTCGTGAGTCGGGATTGCCCTGGGAGGAAAGGGAAATGCCCTGCAGTGGTCCAGCGAGTCGGCCGGACCCTCCGACCCCAGGAAGACCTCAGTCCCAGCGTCCACCACCTTGAACCCGTAGTCCACCGAGAAACCGACAGGCAACCTACATTCGTAGTAGTCGAAGTTCTCGTCACAGGACACCCAATCCATTGCCACCTGCCTTCCATCCTTCGGAAGGAGGTACGCTTTCTCGACATCATCGCGTGCGACCTGAAGTTTGAAGATGACCTGCTCACGAAACACTTCGAGAAAGGGCAGGGACTGATCGTGGTAGAGCGAAGCCGCATCGATCGAACCATCGCCGCGTGCGCGCTCGCCAGCCGGAACCCCGAATCTCAGGACGCTGACCGTTGAGCCGTCAGATCTTTTCCGAGACTCTGGATTCTCCGGATCGGCTATCATGCGCGAGCCATCTACTAGGAACGCGTATTCATATTCTCCACCGAGAAGTCTCAGCACCATGCGCCAAAGATCCCCGTGCTTGTCCATCTGGTGCGCTCTTCTCGAGAAGCCATCAAGAGAGCACAGGAGGTAGACGCTTTCCGCCTTCGGCTCTACAAAAGTCACCTCTACAGTGTACCTTCTGGAGAAACCGCGCTCCGGTAACGGCGACTCACGGACTACTGAAAGCCCCATGGGTTATCCAGATCTCGTCGAAACCGGATCCGAACATCCATCATATGTTGCCCAGGACCTTGCTGAACTCCTCGTTGGCTTTCTCGTAGCTTTCCTGGTCCGCTATGTCAACGAAGTTGGCATTTGACTCGTAGACGTACACCGGCAGGTCGCTTTCGGTCATGCGTCGCACTACCACGTCCATGCTGACGACCTCGCCCTCCTTCACAAACCTGAACACATCGGGCTCCATGACGAACATCCCCGCGTTGATCAAGCTCCTGATCACAGGCTTCTCTTCCCAACCAGTCAACCTACCGTCACCGTTGACCTTCAGTTCTCCGAACCTGAGAGGGATTTCTATCCGACGGGCGATTATCGTAACCTTCGCCTTCTTGTCCGCGTGGAACCGCAGAACTGGATCCATCGGCATGTCAGTTATGATGTCCGAGTAGGCGAGCACGAACGTTCCCTTGACCAGTTTCTCGACCGTCTTGAGCTGACCACCCGATGAGAGCGGTCTCTTTGACCTAGCGTACGTGATATTGACGCCTTGGTCAGAGCCGTCGTCGAAGAAGTCCTCTATGATCTTCCCTAGGTAGGCTGTTGCCATGATGATGTCCGTCAGTCCTTCCTTCGCGGCCCAGCTGACCACATGGCTGAGAATTGGTCGGTCGCCCATCGGCAACATCGGCTTGGGCAGGAAGAGCGTAAACGGCCTGAGCCTTTTCCCCAGTCCTCCAGCGAGGATCACCAGCTTGGGCTTGCTCAAGGGAGATCACGACTCCGGCCAGTGCGTTGTGAGAATTGTGTAACCGACCCAAGCCACCAACGCGAAGAAGGAGATCACCGCCAAAGTTGAGACGACCAGCAAGGCCATCTGGCCCAGCCCGCTCATCAGCATCCCGAAATAGGCCAGCAATCCTACGAGCGATATGGCTATCAAGCCTATTCCCCATATCTTCTCCTTCAACATTGTAAGCTCACCCACACATCCCGAGATGCCATTTTAAGGTTACGCAGGCAACCCTGAGTCCACACTCGGCAATTCACCAGCCCTGAGCATCACTCACTGGGACGAAATCACAGCACGACAAGACCCGGGTTTTGTTGGTTCAAACATGGTGCCCGTGTAGACCCGTTCTATGGCAACTCGTCGCGCTCCAGTATGGGTTCTACCTCTATCTCCAAACCGAACCGCCTTCCCACCTTGAAGAGGTTCTTCTGTGTTTTCTTCGTGAACCGCCTGATGTCACTCGAGGGCACCTCGACTCTGATTCTACCCTCCGACACTTCGATACTGTAGCCGGAAGTCCTGCCCCCGAGGGCCTCATCTATGGCCGCTCTGATCTGGTGTTCCTTAGAACTCCTGCGGCTGCTCACAGGCACGACGAAGGTCTTCTCTCCGAACACGTAGAGCTCGTATTCGGGTTTCCCGGTCATGAGGTTTCTCATTATCACTGTTGGCCTGGCCAAGTCCGGCCTTGACAGACCCGCCGGGATCTTGACCTCGGTCTCTAGAACATGAACTGACCAGACCTCTCCTCCGTCCATGAAGAGTATTGTGTCTATGATAGACGGGATCAGCCCTATGTCGACCCTGTGCAGGAACCTCTGGACCGCGTCTATCGCAGAGGTAGCGTGAACGACCCCTACCATGCCGATCCCCGCCAACCGCAGGTCAGTGAACAGATCGAAGTCCGAATCGGATCTCAGTTCGTCGAAGATCGTGTAGTCAGGGCGGCTGAGCAGGAGGACATCGTGGATCTCGCTGGGAGATGCCATGGTCTTGGAGTACTGGGTTATCTCCGGAGGTAGCTGAAGGTCTCTGGGACTCTCGACGGTCTTGACTACCCTCCGCTTCGACATGTAGAATTCTGCCAAGGCTTGGGCAAAGGTCGACTTACCCATTCCAGGAGAACCCGCTATCAGAATACCCTCGGCCCTGGTGCCCATTCTAGTCAAGATATTCTCCGACAGTCGATAGTCAGTGATCACTTTCCTCATCACTGGCCTGGCGGCGGTTATTTCCAGACCATCTGAAAAGGGAGGCCTTGCGATCACGATCCTCCGATCTCCGAGTTGCACAATGGTGGAGCCGGGTTTGTCTATCTCCACGAAGGCCGAGCCATCGGTGGACGACTGGACAGCCGCCATTATGTCGAGTATGAGAGACTCCAGCTCCTCACGGGTTATCCGGTCGTTGCCGACATCCTCGAAGGTCCACTTGCTTGGCACCCCCCTTTTGACCTTAGGGATCACCCCCTCCTTCAGATGGACGGACATCACATCTCTGCCGAAGAAGTTATCGAGGCTCAGCAGCCGGGCCGGCCTTCTGTAGATGACGCTGAGTCCCATTGCCTCACTGGATTTAGCGGCCAAAGGGTCACAGGTCACGAGAGTAGCTCCGGTCCGGCGGGCAAGCTCACGGGCCGCCTCACGAGCTTCCGTGATCTCTGCGGGCCCGTGTTCGAAACTAACCTCGATTCCTCTCGCCGAGGATCTGTCCGATACCAGCTTCAGTCCCTTCAACCCGAGGTCATCTCCATGCTTCGCGCGGATCTCGAATTCCTCCACTACCTGGAGGGGGATTGTGACTTTCCTGACGCTCTGGCTCTCGGCCAATATTTCCAGAGCGACGCCGGTGTAGATCGACGAAGGATCGAGCACCACATGGACTGCCTTCGGAGTACTGCCTGCCTCTTTCACTGCCCTTTCGTTCTCAACCGAAAGACTGAACCTAATATGCGTTGGGCGGAATCGGCCAAGAACGCAATGCGAGGCGGCGCTTGGGGCACCAGCCTTTGCGGACACACGCGCCGACTCGGCCAGTGCCTAGAACGATCCAAGGGAACAGCTCACCGGCGAATCAGAAAGTAGCAAGTCTGTCGGCTCAGGCACAGACTAGGGCTTGGTTGTCCTGGATGCCTCTTGTTCCGCGGCAACCATCATCTGGTACAGCTCTTTGTACAAGCCGCCGCGCTCAATGAGTTGCTTGTGATTTCCTTCTTGGATTATCCTGCCTTTGTCGAGCACAATTGTATTGTCCGCCTCAACGACTGTTGAAAGCCTGTGAGCGATCATCACGACGGTCCTGCCCTTCATCAATTTCTGCATCGCAGACCTGACAAGGAATTCGGAGTTGGGATCAACGCTGGACATTGCTTCGTCCAGAACCAAGACCGAGGGGTCAGCCAGGAAGGCACGGGCGATCGAGATGAGCTGCTTCTCTCCTGTCGAAAGACCCACGCCGCTCTCTATGACCTCAGTCCGATATCCTGCTTCTAGGTTCTTGATCCTGTCATCGATCCCCAAGGCCTTGGCTGCGGCCACGACTTCCTCTTCTGACGCCTCCTCCTTTAGGTACCTCATGTTGTTCAGCACTGTCCCTGAGAATAGGAACGGCTCCTGCGGGACCATCATTATCCTCTTCCTGAGCGAGTCCCTCAAGATCTTCCGGATATCGGTCCCATTGATCAGGATGCTGCCCTCGGTTGGCAGGTAGAACTTGACCAACAGCGATGCCAATGTGGTCTTCCCCGCACCTGTCGGACCGACGATGGCCACCATCTCACCGGCCCTTATCGTCAGGCTGATGTCGCTGAGCACCCTCGCGTCTTTCTCGTACTCGAAGCTCACGTGCTCGAACCTGATCTCATCGACTGCTCTTGGCGCATTGACCGCATCTGGGGGATCCTCGATCTCAGGCTTGGTATCAATCACCTCTAGGATCCTCTCTGACGCACTGAGAGCCTCTTGGAGGTTGTTGTACAGCATTGTGATCTCTCTCACGGGCCAGAAGAACCTAGACATGTAGGCGATGAAGGTCACAAGCGAACCGATCATCAGACTTCCTGAGGCGACCCATGTGGCTCCGAAAAGCAGCAACAGCGACATGTCGAGCGTCTCCAGTATTTCCACGATCGGCCGGAAGCCGGATGTCACCCTAGCAGCGGACATTGAGGCGTTCACATACTCCTCACTTACCTTCTCGAAGGATCTCTGAGCCGCCTTCTCCCTGCCGAACGCCTGTATGACCCTAACACCAGTCAGCGACTGTTCTATCTCCGATGAGACGGAGGCCATCTTCTTGGTTCTGGTCCTGAATATGGATCTTGCGGTAACTGAGAACCGCCAAGTGGCTAAGATGACCAAAGGGACCACCGAAATGGACAATACGGTCAACCAAGGGTCCAGCAGGAGCATGACCACCAGCATCGCCATCATCACCGTGAGGTCATTCAGCGACGTGAGCAGTCCCGAAGTGACGACCATGTTGACTGTATTCACATCCGACATGAGCCTGGACATGAGCCAACCGACTTGGCGTTTCCTGAAGTAGGATAGTGACAACCTCTGCAGGTTTTCAAACATCTTCCTCCTCAGATCGGTTATGATCCTATCTCCCAGCCAAGACGTCACGTACGATCTCCAAGAACCGGTTGCCCAGTCTGTGATCTGTATTCCTGCGAAGAGTGCGGTCATCATCAGAAGGCCCTGCACGTCCTTGCCTGTTATGAACTGGTTTACCGCAACGCCCAACACGTAGGGCCCGGCTGCTCCCAGAATCGCCCCTACCAGAGTTAGCCCGATCGCGGTGATCACCTTGCCTCTGTAAGGAGCGGCGTACCCCAACATTCTCCTGATCAGGAGGCCATCTGGAAGCTTCCTTTCTACCTCATCCTCGCCCGTCCTGACCATCCACATTCCCATAGGCTCCTATCACCTCCTCCGAGATCCCTCTGAGATCTGCTCCTGAAACAGTTCTCTGTAGAAGTCCGAGGTAGCCAGCAGGTCAGAGTGCTTTCCTGCAACGATTAGTTTTCCACTGTCCATGACGACCACCCGGTCGGCTCTGCTCGCCGTGGCTAGCCTGTGAGTTATGATGAAGGTGGTCCGGTTCTGCAGGAGAGACTCAAGCGCAGCTTCGATCTCCCTCTCGGTTGCCACATCAACGCTTGAGGTCGAGTCATCAAGCAGAACTACCTTTGGGTCTTTGACGATCGCCCTCGCTATCGCTATCCTCTGCCTCTGGCCGCCTGAGAGAGTCGCGCCCATCTCACCTACGGTTGTGTCAAGACCCTTGGGCAGCGATGCGATGAAGTCATAGATCTGGGCGGCTTTGGCTGCCTCCACTACCTGTTCTTCGGAGTACGATTTGTCTCCTAGAGTGATGTTGTCCCTCAGAGACGTGGGAAACATGAACGGCTCTTGCGGAACTACGCCGATGAGCTTCCTCAGAGAGACTATCTTGAAGTCTCTCACGTCAGTGCCATCGATCATCACCTTGCCCGACGTGACGTCGTAGAATCTGGGTATCAGGTTCAGGACTGTGGTCTTTCCGGAGCCGGTCCGCCCCACTAGCGCAATCTTCTCCCCGGGACTGACTTTCAGACTGACGTTCTCGACCGTGGGATGATCGGCATAGCTGAAGCTCGCGGACTGGAACTCCACCTCTCCCGTGGCAGTCTTCACGTCGATCGCATCGGGCTTCTCAACTACAGCCACTTCCGTGTCTATGACTTCGAAGATCCTCGTGGCCCCGGCGACGGCTCTCCTCGACTGGTCGAGCATGGGCCCCACCATCCTGACCGGACCGGTCACCATCGATAGGTAGGTCACAAGCGCTACCAGTGATCCGATGCTGATCCCGCCGGCGATGGCTCCCTGACCGCCCAACCAGAGGATCGCAGTGGTGTTGAGCCCTATGACAAAGGTCATTAGCGGGAAAGCCTGGGCCCTGAGCTTGTCTCCCCTAACGATCAGACTGAAGAGACTGTCCGTCACCCTGTCGAACTTGTGCATTTCTGTCTGCCCTGAGGCCAACGATCTGATGGTCTTCACTCCGACCAAGTTCTCCTGAACAACCGAGGACAACTGTCCGACGGTCTTCCTGATCTCGACATATAGAGGACCCAACATGGAGGAGAACTTGGTCGCTATGAAGAACACAAACGGCACGCTGGTCAGAGAGAGTACCGAGAGAGGGACATCTATCAATAGCATCATGAACACCGATATTACGAAGCTCAATACGCCCATGAGGAAGAACGGCCCCATCCATCCGACGAGCCCCGTCACCTCGTCGACATCGCTCGTCAACCTGGAGATAAGCTGCCCCGTCCGGACCTTGTCATAGAATGTGAAGGACTGCGACTGCAGTGCCCTGAACAGGTCCTTCCTCAGATCGAAGGCGACCTTGTTGCTGATGTAGCTGTCAACATACATGGACACGAACCTCGCGATGGCGCGCAGCAGGGCCATGCCCAGCAGAATCGCCACTAGGGATAGTATCACGCCGAATTGCCCGGAAGCCGTGGCCACGTCGAGTATCAGCTTGATCACGTATGGAGAGGCTCCCTCCGAGACGGAGACGGCAATTATCATGACCGCGGCGAGCAACACTTGCGGCCAGTACCTCCTAACGTAGCCAACGATTCTCGGTATTGCTGCCGCCATTCTCTAGGTTGCCTCCCGGGAGACAGGTCGGCCCGTTAAAGGTTGCCTAAAAAAGTATCGCTACGCACACTCAGAATTGTCTATGTCTTGGCCTGTATGTGCTGCGGGTTTCACCACATTCAGAAGAGGACCATCTTTCGTGGATCCACGCCTACACCGACTTCCTTTCCGAGCATTCCAGAATACAAATCGTACTGCATTGACGAGTTCCCCCTGCACTCGATCTTTCCTAGACCCGTGGACACTTCGGCCACCAGTCTGTTGCCTCCGTACATGAGATTCGTGAGCCTGCCTCGGACCATGCCCTTGATCGGTTCGGTCATGTTGCTGTCGTCCGGCCTGAATTGCAGCTTGGCCGTGCCGCGTCCGGGCCTCCACCATCTGGGTCTCGTCACCTTTAGAGTTTCCCCCCCGACGGATACCGAGACATCATGCTCGGCCACGCTCTCAATCTGGCACTGAATGACATTCGTCGCACCGAGGAAGCGCGCAGATGCCTCGGTGGGTGGCGACTCGTATATCTCCCTAGTCTCGCCGACCGCGTCTAGCTTGCCTACGAACATCACCGCCAAGAGATCACTGATCAGCACGGCTTCGGTTTGGTCATGAGTGACGTACAAGGTTGTCACGTTGAGTTCCCGCTGAACGCTCCTTATCACATCGGAGACCTCACTCCTCAGCGCCGGGTCGAGCGATGCTAGGGGCTCATCGAGCAACACCAACTTGGCATCCGCCGATATGGCCCTAGCTATGGCGACTCGCTGCTGTTGCCCCCCGCTGAGTTGATACGGATACCTCTTCTCCAAGCCTTGAAGCTCGACAAGTCGGACGACCTCTGCAACCCTTGAGCCCATGCTTGACCGATCTCGCCCTCTGGCCTCGAGAGGAAAGGCGACGTTCTCCTCAACTGTAAGATTGGGAAACAGGGCCAGATTCTGGAAGACCATCCCGATGTTGCGTGAGGCAGGTGGAACGCCGGTGACATCCTGCCCGTCGAACAGGATACTCCCGGAATCGGGAGAGACCAAGCCCGCAATCACCTTCAACGTTGTCGTCTTGCCACAGCCGCTCGGGCCCAGCAGGGCCATTATCTTTCCGGAAGGGATCCTGAAGGAAGCATGCGAGATCGCGGGCGTGCCATCGTAAGCCTTGCTGACTTCGCGTAACTCTAGCTCCATGTCATATCACCCTGAGGGCTTCATCGGACAGGAACGAACTCGCCACCTCTGCCGCCATCACGATGACAATGATGAGCCCGTTTAGCGCCGCAGCCAGATCCAACCGTCTCAGGTCAATCAGCGAGACAACTGACACCGGAAGGGTGACCAAGTTGAATGTGCTGAAGAAGTTCGCCATGGTGAACTCACTTATCGACGAGGAGAAAGCCAACAGGAACGATGCCAATATGGCCGGGGCTATGAGCGGTAGCTCGACTTTCAACAACGCAAAGACTCTGCTTGCTCCGAACAGCTCAGCTGCTTGTTTCACATCGGTTCCTATCCTAGTCCATGATGCTTCTATGATCCTTGCAGTCAACGGCACGACTATAGCGATCTGACCTATCACGATGAGCGTCCAACTGCCGTAGAGCGCCAGCAGCCCGAACCCGTAGCAGAGCATGATGCCAAGAGCGAGAGAGGATCTGGATATCGAGAGAGGCAATGAGAGGATTGCTCCGGTGATCTTCCTGATGCCTTCGTTCTTGGAGCTTCGCCAGACCAAGAAGACTGAGACGGCAACCGACGAAAGGGCGACTATCACCGCAATGGCAAGGCTCTGAAGGAGTACGTCACTGAACCTGACTCCGAACCCGAGTTCTGTCGAGAAAAGGCTGGCGAAATTGTCGAGTGAAAGGGAGCTCGGGAGGAGGAACATCGCAGAGGGAGAAACGGACTGCGCGAGCACCAGATAGACCGGGAAGAGTTCTATCGCCGTGACGATCAGGCTGTAGCTCAAGAGCGCCTTGCCATGCCAACCAGAGACAGGAATGCTTGTCCTTCTCTTCTCAACCGCCTCTCCGTGAACGTACAGCCTCTCCCTCAACGCCAGAATGGACAGAGAGAGCAACAGCGTCACTGCGAGCTGAATGAACGCCAGGGAAGAGGACACCGGCCTTGTCCGTGTCGAGTAGATTTCGACCTCAAGGGTGCTGAAACGACCTCCGATCAAGATAGGGGTTGAGTAGCTTATGAATGAGAAGGCGAACACGAGGAGGGCAGAGGCAGACAGGAACGGAACTAGTTGGTTCAGGTAGACGGCCCTGAACGACTGGAACCAGCCGGCTCCGGACATCTGTGCTGCGTCGATCAAGTTCTGGTCAACGCTCGAGAACCCTTGCTCCAGTATCATCACCGCTAGGGGAAGATAATAGAACACGTGGGCAACGACTACCGCGCCCATTGAATACAGGATGCTGATGACCGGGGTTTCGGAGTGCAGCAGAACCCCGAGGATCTGATTCACCACTCCCTTCTCACCCAGCATCAGTATCATCCCCTCAGTCACGGCAAGGGCTGGCACGAAGAAGGGCGTGAGCAGCAGGTTCCTCAGCATTTTGGACCACTTGAACGAGTAGCGGGACAGGAAGTAAGCAATCGGTATGGCCAGAACCACCGACGGAATCGTTGACAAGAGAGCTTGGAGGGCGGTCGCACCCGTCAGCCTGAGAACGTAGGGATCGCCCAACAGGCTGACGAGTTCAGCCAAGTTGAGTGAAGCCAGAACATACAGCACAGGAACAGCGTAAAAGAAGCCAAAGAAGAGAACAAGTGGCAGGTAGTCCAGAGCGACAGCTATCCAGCCTTGACCTCTCTGCGCCATCTGTCCAACCACTCAACGACATTGCCCGCTATGCTGGGGTTGAACGTGACCTCGACCTGAGGTTTCGGAGCGGAAGAGAGTGAGGACAAGGAGGAGTTTGGGTTCACTGGATACATGTAGCCTGCGGGGGCAACGATGTTCTGGCCTTCGATCCCAAGCACAAACTCGATGAACTTCTTTGCGATCTCGGGGTTCTTCGCGCCTTTCACGAGGGCTATTCCCTCCCTGTACACGAACCCTTCTACCGCGGCCGACTCCAGATGCGGGACGTCGACGTATTCTATGTCCGTGTTGTACATTGACCCTATGGCTACCTCTCCCGTTCTCAACGCGACTATCGAAGACGTCCACCCCGACGGATGCATCTTCACATTCTGTTCTAGTTGCTTCAGGAAGGCGAACCCAGGTTCCGTTCCCTTCACAGACAGCACCCAAACTAGGAACGAAAGACCCGTTCCACTGGATGATGGATCCTGGTAGAAGACCAGTCCCCTGTACTCTGGCCTCAGAAGGTCATCCAGTGTTCTCGGGATGGGAAGCCCTCTCTGAGATATGATTGTCTCGTTGTACGTGATCAGAATGTATCCCTTATCCACGGGAAAGATGTAACCGGTCTTGTCCCACCTTTCATTCTCTGGGATCGCGCTGAGGTTTGCGGGGGTGTAGGCCTCAAGCACGCCTGCATCCAGAACCTGCTTCGCGTAGAACTCCGGAAGCCCTATTATCACGTCAGCAACGGGGCTCCCCTTCTCGGAGATCAGTTTGTTCGCAATGTCAATGGATCCCATGTCATAGTGGATGAATGTGGCGTTCACGTTGAACCTCGCCTGGAACTCTTCAATGAGAGCGGTCGCCATGCCCTTGATTCCGCGAGGCCCATACACTATCAACGTGGTTTCGAGCTGAGGCTGTCGCAGCACGAGGTACAGGACCGAAGCCGCCAAGATCACTATGACCCCGCCGATCGCTACTACCGTTCGTCTGCTCAATTCCATTTCATTTCACTCCTTCACATAGTCGCAGAAGACTGGGGCTTTTGGTTGAGAGCGTAGGCACGACTAGCACATCCCTACGCCGGTATTACCCGGATCAGGTCTTGAGGGTTGACGCCTTGTCGCGTCCTCTCAGCCGGAGCACCAGCACCCCTTGCTTGACGGGGACACGGAGTCGCCGCTTAAAAACCTGTTCCGAACCCCGTGGAACTCCAACTGATCAAGGCGGCGGGGGGAGTCCGGGCTCGAATCCGTCATGCTTCTGCTTTCCCGAAACCCTCCTCACTGCAATGAAGATGGTCCCCGCAGCAAGCAGTAGGATGACCGCGTATTCCATCGAGATTGTGTAGTCGTACTCATAGACGGACACGATTGTCATCGGAGAGGCTACGATTATGTTGTTCGGATCGATCGTGTCCCCGCGGTCATCCGTCCAATCCCACAACACGCGCCTGACTCCCATCAGTCCCAGTATTCCATCGGCGGGAACGGACTGCGCTGCTACGACGCTAACCATGGACCCATTGTCACACCACTTCTCGCTGATGAGATGCCCCTGATCATCGACCACCTGGAGAAGGAACTGCTCGACCCACGCTGCGCCGATAGCCAAGGGAGAATCGACCGTCAGCGGCAGAGTGACGTTCCAGCCCTTGAACATTACCTTGGCGCCCTGCCCCAACTGGATTTCAGTTGGTCTGCCGCTCAAGTTCAGGACACTCCCTTTGGTAAACCAGCCTGAGGAACTCAAGTTTCCATACTCGCTTTCTACGACGACGTAGTACTCAGTGCTGAACGAGAACGTGATGTCCGCGCTGGAGCCGACCAATACTTCGGAAACCGTGGTCACATACCTTGTCCAACCCTCCTCAATGACCCTCGGCACTGAGATCCGGTGACTTGCCTTCCCGCTGAGGTACACGCTTGCTGACCCTGGCCCGCTGATCCTCGATCTGTTCAGTCCATCTGCTGTGACTTGGACATCGATATAGTAGGGAAGGCCCTCCACCTTGATCCTCACTTCTATCATGGAAGCCGCGAGTCTGGCATCGAGTTTCCCCCACCCCCAAGTGAAGTCTCCCGCTGCCTTGTCTATCGACCCGGTTTTGGCGTCAAGGCGCGCCGACTCTTGTAGAATTCTCTCGACCGATTGTGGGGATAGCGACGAGTTATGCTGCAGCAACAGCGCAACTACTCCTACGACGTGGGGTAAGGCCATGCTCGTCCCGCTGAGGGCAGCATGCGTTTCGTCAACTGAGTAAGGATTGAGGCCACTGGCGGCAGAAGACTTTGCCGCCACAATCTCGAACCCCGGAGCTGCCAAGTCAGGCTTCGTCCTGCCGTCTCTTGTTGGCCCTCTGCTACTGAAACTGCAGATCTCGCCGAACGGGAACTGGGGGTAGTCCCGGGTCGAATATGCCCCGACTGCTATCACATACTCAGATGTCGCCGGAATTTCTATAGTCTTGGCGGAGGACATCGTGTAACCCGTACCGGGCTGAAACTCGCTGTAGACCGGCCCCTCTGTAAGGTCGTCCAGCCAAGCATCCCAATCGCCCGCGGAGCTGACTGAGACGGGGTTAATCAGAAGAGTGTACATTCCGCTTCTGAGATGCCCGTTTTCGGCGACGACCTCAACGAATTGCCCTTTTCCCTTCTCGGATTGTTCCGCAGTAATCAAGACCGAGCCGCCTGGCGTCATTTCCCCTTGATCGGAGGTGGGACCGTGCACTGTAATCCCCCCAGGCAGCACGAGTGTGACCTCCGTCAAGTCTTGCGTACCGTGCCAGAGATCAACATCGAATGCGACCACGTTCTGTGGGACGTACCACTTCAGCTCAACCGTCCTGCCCGGAGTGAAACGGCCCTGAACGTGGATCTTGTCGTCACCGGAGTTGCCAGCGGACACGACGATCGTCACTCCCCCTTTGACCGCCTCCTCCAACGCAAGCTCCAGTGGGCTTGTACCGTCGTGCCCACCTATGTTTGAACCCAAGCTGAGATTGATCACCACTCTTATTCCCAGTGAAGCGGCCTTCTCCATGATGTAGGCAATGCCGTCGATTATGTCGCTGTCGTTGAACGACCATAGTGACGGCAGGATTCTAGACTTCCCTCCCGCCTTCACGACTATCAGCCATGCACCGGGCGCTACCCCTTTGTACTTCCCGTTCTCAGCGTTTCCCGTGCTGGTCGAGATTGCGCACACATGCGTGCCGTGCCCCTCGCTGTCGTTCACTATTGCCATCCTTGCTTCGATTTGACTTCTGTTGTACTCCAGACCTATGCCCATTGGACCGGGCCCCTGTCTTCCTCCCATCTGATCCCAGATGAACAAGATCTTCGAGGATCCGTTGTCCAAGTAGAAGTCGCCGTGATACGGATCAATCCCTGTATCGACCACTCCTACCACTACACCTTGTCCCGTGAGTGCCCTGCCCTGTGAGTCGTTTAGTTCCTCCCAGACTTCGTTCGCCCCGATTTCGGGCACACTCACATCGAGTGACATCTTCAGCAGACGACTGGTCGTCACTGTCACAACGAAGCCTAGATCTCTGATGTCCTGAAGTGAACTCACCCTGGTGGTCATTGTCAGCACGCGACCCAAGACCGTCCGGATTGTGCCGTATGCCTCAAGAGCTCTGAGACTGGATTGATTCACTCCTCCTTTCAGCACTATCGTGACACTGACAAGGGCATCAGAGCTCAACCACGGCTCGAACTCATGGGCAGCCTGTGTCGAGACCTGGGGAACATACCCTGCCAGTAGCGCTCCCAGTACGATGACCGTTGCGATAAGCCGGCGGCTCGTAGGTCTGTCCACGTCAATTACCGACTGAGATCGAAGCCATCGATGTTGTGACAATGACCCAGCCGACTCGCCGTCCTCATATAATCATTCCCTTCATGCGAGGGTCGCTGGCGGCATGGCGGTCCTATGCCGAGCGGTTGCGACCGAGAAGACGCAGCAGCTGATCCTTATTCTTAACACCCATCAAGCTCTGTGTTGCAGCGTCGAGAACGTTCTCGACTCCGACCGCAGAGATGCCCGCTCTAGTCAACGGATCAAGACCTCCGCCCTCCGCAAGTCTGTCCAAGTTGTACTTCGGGAGCAGCAGCTTCTTGGCAAAGCGATCGCTGAGAGCCGCCTCTATCTTCCCCATGCCCCTATAGTCCAGCCCTCCAACAGGCCAGACCTCTCCCTTTGCGGTTATCGCACCAGTCGCGACTGTGTGAGGATCGGGCCTCAGACCCAAGACTGCCGAGAGCATCGCGATCGCTATGGCCATCCCCGCAGATGGACCGGAAATCGGCGCGGAGGTCGTGCCTATGCCCGAAGGTATCCTTTCTAGCCCCTTTGCGGGTGTGACCAGTTCCACATAGAAGTCCCAGTCCTTGAACCTCCAACCGGAGACGGAGTTCAGGAAGACGAACGCATCTTCCGCGCTCGCCTGCACACTCTCGCCTACCTCGCTTCCCAGCACCTTCACCCTTCCTGATCCCCGTCTGTTCGCCTGCACCTCAACAGCGGCGATAGCACCGCCCAGGCCGCTCTCACCGAAGGCCATGAGACCGTAGACCTTGCCCACTTCCGGTACCTCGAGCCTGACAGTGCTTTCGATCATCTTCCTCGCCTCCTCGGCGGATTCGTCTGTGGTCATCTCGAGCGCCTTCTTGAAGTGATAGAGCCTGAGTGGATAGTTCTCCGGCGAGACCTTCAAGAGAGCACCCGCGAATTCCTCGGTGCCCTTCGGCACACCGAGTATCTCAGAGAGCCGGGTCTCTTCCTGGGAGTATATCTCCACTACCTCCCTGAGTTTGTCCTCACCTTCCTCTTTCGCCGAGAGCAGCATCCGCGCACCGTCAAGTTCCTTGGCACGTAGCCTGTTGGACTGGTTGATGACATCGGCAATCCGCCTCGGACTCAGAACCTTCCCTCCAAACACCTCCAGAACCGACTCAGGGGTGACCTCTCCGGCGCATATGTCAGTGTACTGGCCGAGGTGGATCTTGACTATGTCCGTCTTCTCATCTACGTTCTTCGGGTAGGTGAACTCAAAGCGGTGAGTGAACCTCTCCAGCAACGCCGGGTCCATCACATCGAGCCGATTGGTGCTAGCTATCACAACAACGCCGGAAAGCGGGACGAACCCGTCTATCTCCGTGAGCAGCTGACTAGTGACTCTATCGATCACCGGATCCGCGGACCCCCTTCTCGGAGCAATTGAGTCTATCTCGTCGAAGAAGATCAGAGCTGGCGAGTGCTTCCTTGCGTCATCGAATATGTTCCTGATTGTCTTCTCCGGGTCTCCGTACATGCCTTGGAGAATGGACGGGCCGTCTATTCCATAGAACCAACCCTTGTTCTCGTGAGCGATCGCCTTGGCCAGAAGAGTCTTGCCCGTCCCTGGTGCCCCGTGGAACACAAAACCCTTGGGTGAGACGTACCTTGCCTTGATTGCGAGGTCCGGGTTGAGGGCGAGTGAGAGTTCCTTGATCACCTCCTCCTTTATTCCCTTGAGCCCCCCGATGTCTCGATACGTTTCTCTAGGCCTCACCCTGAGAGCTGCTCTCTTCGCAGCCTCTGTTCTCTCCTGTTCCTCATACGTCTTGAGCGAGCGGGCTGCAGCTCTGAAGTCGTCTGTGGATACGGATGGGCCCAAATCAGGCTGTACGGTCTCCGACTTGCCCTGCTGAATGGAGTCCGAAAGGAGTTGCATCTTTTCATGAACCACGATGCTGAAGGCGTTAACCACATCTGCAGGAGTAAGCGCGGAGCTACCCATCGACCTCAGCACATCCTCAAGGGCGTCCACTATCGTCCTCGGGCTAAGTGAGATCTTGTGTTTCTGACACTCGGCAACCGCGATCTTGACCAGCATATCCTTTGAAAGACCAACGTCGAGGTCGATCGTTCCGAGTACGCCTCTTCTCCTGATGGGCTCAAGCAGTGTTTCATATTCCGTGGTGGAAATGAACAGGACTGTTCTGTAGGGTCTCTTGAGCAGTTCGTCTATCTTCTCCAAGAACACGGTCTGCACTCTTGTCTCTTCCATTCCGACCTCTGTCGAGGCAGCCACCTTCCTGCCGTATGCTTGGAACTCGTCCACCAGCACTACGCTCGGCCTCATGAACGAGGACTCGAAGAAGCCACTGAGCCTCGCTGCACTCTGCCCGTACCACATTGTGTAGACTTGTTCGGGCTTCAAGGAGTTGTAGTCCACGAGCAGACCGTACATGAGGCCCTCCTCAAACGCCCACCTCATCAATGCCTCAGCGAAGATCGTCTTGCCCGTCCCGCTGCCTCCCTTTATCACGAAGAGCTTGGGAGGCGGTGCCGTCGCGATCCTGCGGACTTCCTTGTCCCGAAAGACATGGTACTGCATGCTCAGCATGACCTGGCGCAACTCCTTGTCTCGGCCCACTAGATCAGCAACGCTCGTGCGAGGGAAGTCATACCGCACCCTGATCTTCTTGGCTTCTGCCTCCACTCTCTTCTTCCTGGCCTCCGGTGGCTTTCTCAGAAAGACCCAGAGCCTGAACCTCCAAGAGGTGAGGTAGAGAAGAGGGTAGAATATCGTCCTCAGGGATTCGTGCGAGAACCACCACTCGGACTCAAACTCCTCCTCGCTTCCGGGATCTTGGTTGCGCACAGCCAAGTTGATGAAAACTGAGCGAAGCGAGCATTCTACCTTAAAAAGCGTTGTTCGACCTGCTTCCCCTAAGAGGACTAGCACAACGCAGCGTGGACTATCCCACGATTGCACCGTACAACCACGCGACAGCGACTGCAGCGACCAAGACAGAGATCAAGGCGAGAACCTTCCGCGCGGTGCTTAGATTAGATAGCTTGTTCTGGAAGTAGGACGAGAGCAGGAAAAAGGCCTCAGCATACGAGATGCCCACTGCGACTACTGCGAACAGGATCAGCTTTGCCGCGTCGGGCAGAGTGATCGACGGCAGAAGAGAGCCGCCTTGATTCTGTTGGTTCTGCTCGAACCTTGTCACCATTGAGATCGTCACGTTCCCAGCTGGCATACTCACTAGAGGCGAGAAGGCGACGAAGTAGGCATCGCTGTACGTGTAGTACAGCTTGCCAGGGTAGTTGGAAGAGGGATACAGCGTCAGCGCGCCGTAGTAGAGCCTTGTTTCATTCTGTGCTACAAATTCAATAGTCACGTTGTACAACTCGCCTTTGACACCCAGCTGTATCACCGAGAAAGGCAGAGCAATGTGAAGGCTGCTGCCTATGTCTTGGCTCAACTCATTGGTTCTGACCAGAAGGGCATGCCCGCTCCCCGAAAGCTGTTGCACATTGACCTGCAGGTCAAGTGGCGACGGCGCAATGATCACTATGAGGACGTCGCCTTGCTTCAGTTCCACGCTCTCGAACTTGTAAAGAACCCCCCAAACCGCGGGCAGAACAGATAGTTCTCCCACCATTACCAGGGCTGTGAGCAACACACAACGCCGTTGAAGAGGACTCGGGGAGAACCTCAAGTCTGGTCGAAATGCGGCTGGCACCTATATAAGCCGAATCAGATAGGGACAAACAACGCCATAGCCGCGGCTACCACGAGCGAGGGCAGCATGTTATCCACACGCAGCTCCGTGATCCCCAGTAGGTTTAGCCCAATCGCCATGATGAGCACACCACCAGTTGAAGTAATCGCTGATACGACTCCGGTTGGCATCACCCCGCCGATTATCATTCCGATCAAGTAGAAGAAACCTTGGTAGATGAAGACCGACGCAGATGAGAACAGCACTCCGGGTCCGATCGAGGCTGCCATTGCCACGGACGAAACTCCGTCTATCAGGGATTTGGTCAGCAGTATCGATAGGTCGCCGTGTATCGCCTCGTAAATCGGCCCCAGTATCGCCATGGGGCCGACCGCGAAAAGGAGGCTCGACGCGTAGAAGGATTCTGCCATCTTGGATCCACCTTCAGTAATTGACTTGAACCTCGACCCCAACGCATCAAGACGACCGTCTATGTCAATGATCTCCCCGAGTAGCGTCCCGACTATGAGGGAGATCAGGACGGTCAGAACCGGGGCATTGCCGGAGAACATGCCGACACCTAGCAGGACCGATATCAACCCGACGATGGATTTCATCGACTCAAGTTGACGCGCGGAGAGGCCAACCTTGAGCTTCATGCCCAAGAGGGACCCGACGACTATCGCCGCCGAGTTGACGAGGGTGCCGATCATACTGCTCTATCCCTTGTTCATCCCTTCCTTAGCCGACCAGCATCGGCCTTCCCCTTGGCCTCACGTAAAACCTCATGATGTCCAGCTCATCGAACGGCCCGGCGACAACATCCTGCATCAAACGACCTGTCGCACTCAGCTAAAAAGCCTACCCTTTGTGGAAGCGTGCCCGAATCTTCTCTAGAGCGAAAGAGAGGACGACCCACGTCACCGAGAAGAACACCAAGTCGAACAAGATTCCCTGTAGATCGGGCTGAATAGCGACGACGCTCCCCTCAGTCGGATCTATGACTTGGACAAATGTAGGCAAGGGAAGTCCGTTGTATATCAGGTGATACGGGTTACTGGGTTCGTATCTGGCGAAGAGGCTGAAGAGAACCGTCAGGATCAGTCCTGTTGCGGCTATCGACAGGATCTGCCGCATTCTCGGGACTCTTAGAGCCATGTTTCGATCGGCCCCCCAATCAATCCGAGTTTAAACGTTTGAGCAGCGGACCCCTTATAAGAGCTGGACCTCGGCGCAACCTGTGTTTGCGGATTCCGGCCCGCCGGACATCGAGCCCCATCCAACATGGCCCTCGACGGATGAACTCAAGTCTCTCCTCTCGGAATCGAGTGAGAGGCTGGCGAAGCAACCCTCGTTGGTCAGCATAAGGAGCGACAGAGTTGTCGTGGTCGGGGACACACACGGGGATTTCCTGACCTCGCAGGCTGTAGTGAAGGAGTATCTGGGAAAGGAGAGCACGCTCATCTTCCTGGGCGACTATGTTGACAGAGGGCCATTCCAGCTGGAGAATCTCTTGTTTCTACTCACGAAGGCGAACGAATTCCCGAAGACCTTGTTCCTGTTGAGGGGCAACCACGAGACGCCCGAGATGAACAAGTGGTACGGTTTCTATGACGTGGTGAAGGAAAGGTACGGTGCCGAGTTCTACGATCTCTTCTCCTCGCTCTTCTCTCAGCTCCCCGTTTCCGCTGTCATGAATGACATCTTCCTGGCGCTGCACGGCGGGATAGCGAGCTCGTTGAACTCGATCAAGCAGCTTGCTGAGCTGCCGAAGGGAGTGACCGCTCCGACTGGGCTCTACGCAGAAATACTCTGGAACGATCCCGATGAAGACATAGATGGTTTCTCCCCGAGCCCACGGGGGCCGGGCATCTTTCGGTTTGGCACCAGTGCGTTGTCGAGATTCCTAGAGACGAACCATTTCAAGGCTCTCCTCAGGTCACACGAGGCAAGGAGAAGAGGCACATCCATAGAGATGGGCGGAAGGGTCTACACGGTCTTCAGCTGCAGATACTATGACGTTGATCCCGGTGCACTTGTAATCGAAGGGGGCGACATCATGCTGCGCAACATAGGGAGGAGAGATCTCTAGTACCTCACGGAGAAGTCAGAGAACTCGTCCGTCGGTTCTTCCCAAGTCAACCGAAAACTCGTTACTCGAGCATGGGGAGGCCCCTTCTTGGTCCATTCGACCATCTCCTCGACAGTTGCCCTCTCTCCCTCGTAGACAGCTTCCACGGAGCCGTCATCTAGGTTCTGCACGTATCCGAATACCCCGAGCTTTCCGGCCATGACCGCAGTATTATCCCTGAAGAGCACCCCTTGTACCCTGCCGAATACTCTCACGCGAGCCCTGGCCTTCATCGCTGGTCAGCGGGAGGCGCTCCCTTTTTCAGCTTGCCGGGTTCCTAGTTCGGCCGAGACGAACTCACGGAGATTCCTGTACGTGGCATATGGCCGGTACGATTCGGGCAAGTCATCGCGGACATCCGACGGCCCAGTCGAACCTGACAAGACCAAGATCGGTCTCCACCCGAATGAGTTCCCCGCGGCCACATCGGTGTCAAGCCGATCACCCACAATGCAGGTTGAGGCCCTGCCCAAACCCCAAGTGGTCTCGGCTATCTGGAGTATCAGGCTCGAGGGCTTTCCTACATATGTGGCGGTTGCACCCGATGCGACCTCAACAGCGCTCGTGATCGAGCCGGCGCCGGGAACGAACCCATTCTCATCCGGGACAACTGGATCCATGTTTGTCGCTATGAGGGGACAGCCGCGCCTTACCGCTTTCATCGCATCGTACAGCTTCTGGTAGGTAAACTCCTGGTCAAGGGAAGTGACCACGACTTCGGCGTCGTTCCATTCCGTGAGCCCAACGCCTTCCCTCGTCATCTCTGACCTAAGGGACCTGCTACCCACGACGTATGCCTTGTGTTTCCTCAGTGTCTTGCGGATGTAGATCGCCGTGGCTATTCCGGAGGTGAGGATATGGGCAGGTTCTGCGCTGATGCCCATACGGGACAATTTCTCGGAGTACTCCTCTGAAGTCTTGGTAGCGTTGTTCGTGAGGAACCTCACCCTTTTGCCTGCTTCCCGCAGTTCTGCGATGGCCTCCACAGAACCGGGTATGACGGTACCACCTCTGTAGATCACTCCGTCCATGTCCAGCACAACTGCGTCCAAGTTCATACCCGCCGTCGTGAATCACCAAACTCTTTTAGTCTTAGCTATACACGCCGTTGGCATGGTCGTTGAGAGCATAGCCGATGAGTTCGGACCTGAGGTCGTCCTCGAAGTCCACGACCATTCCACAGGTCTGCAGGGGTTCCTTGTCATTGACAACACTGCTAGGGGAGTAGGAAAGGGCGGCATAAGGATGACACCGACCGTTACGCCTCTTGAGGTCGCCAGGCTGGCTAGGGTCATGACATGGAAGACCGCCATAGTGGATCTCCCGCTCGGTGGAGCCAAGTCAGGCATCAGGGCAGACCCGAAGCTGTTGAACCGGGAACAAAAGCTCGGTCTGGTTAGAGAGTTCGCCAGAGCTTTGAAGCCCTATGTCCCCAAGAAGTACGTCGCAGGCCCGGACATGTCGACAGGACAAGAGGAGATGAGGGCGTTCGCTGAGGCCGCCGGATCATGGAAGGCCTGCACCGGCAAGCCGATCGATTTCGTGACTGGCAAAGGGAAGAAAGCGGGAATACCTCATGAAATGGGCAGCACTGGGATAGGCGTCGCGTACTCCGCGTTCGTGGCCGCGCCCTTCGCCGGCGTCGAGCTCAAGCAAGCAACGGTTGCTGTTGAGGGGTTCGGGAACGTTGGTTCGTTCGCGGCTGTGAAGCTCGAGTCAATGGGAGCGAAGCTCGTCGCCGCCAGCGACAGCGCGGGAGGAGTGTACAAGCCCGAAGGCATACCGACTGAGGAACTCATCAGGCTGAAGTCCAAGGGGAAGAGCGTGATAGAAGCCAAGGAAGGGAAGAAGATCGGTCACGCAGAGCTGTTCGAATTGCCTGTCGACATCCTGATACCAGCGGCGATGCCCGACGTGATCAGGGAGGACAACGCACCGCGCGTCAAGGCGAAACTGGTGGTTCAAGGCTCGAACATACCGGCAACGCCTGCGGCTGAAGCGATGTTGCACAAGAGAGGCATCCTAGTCGTGCCGGACATAGTGGCGAACGCTGGGGGAGTCATATCGTCCTACGGCGAGCTCAAGGGTCTCAGCATCGAAGAAGCCCTGAGCCTCGTCGAGCAGAAAGTCACTGGGGCCACGAAAACAGTACTCGAAAGGGCCAAATCGTCCGGTTCTCTACCCAGGGACGCGGCCATGGTAATTGCTAAGGAAAGGGTTCTTGAGGCAATGCCCAGGAGAGGTCCGGTCTTCTAGTATCACCTGAGTTCGAAGCCGAGATAACGTATTTATCGCCGGACGCCCGCGCCCGCAAGCACAGATGAAGATCGGTGTTCTCACTGGTGGTGGCGATGCGCCTGGGCTGAATGCGGTCATCAGAGCCTTCACGATAAGGGCGACCAACCTAGGCCATGAGGTCATAGGCATCAAGCGTGGATGGGCGGGGCTTCTTGACAGAGTGGAGACGGTACCACTGACTCGGAAGGACGTGGCTGACATCATAGACGAGGCCGGCACCATTCTTCTGACATCAAGGACCAATCCGGCCAAGAGCCCTGGGGAAATAGAGAAAATCAAGGAGAACATGCGCAGGCTTGGACTTGACGCAGTCGTAGCGATCGGAGGAGACGATACGCTCGGAGCTGCGAAGAAGCTGTCCGAGGAAGGTGTGAAGGTCATAGGCGTGCCTAAGACCATAGACAATGACGTGCCCGGCACGGACTTCACGTTCGGATTTCTGACAGCGGTCGAGGAGGCGACCGAAAACCTAGACGGACTGAAGGTGACCGGCGCGTCACACGAACGAATAATGGTGGTCGAGATAATGGGGAGGCATGCAGGATGGATCGCGCTGTACTCCGGGATTGCAGCAGCCGCCGACTTGATACTGTTGCCGGAGGAGCCGTTCAGCATACAGGAGGTGGTGGAGTTCGTCAAGCGGAAGAAGGCTGGAGGCGTGAATTCACTGCTCATCGTTGTGGCGGAGGGAGCCGTCATCAAAGACTATGCAGGTCCTGTCACGAAGGGCGTTGAGAAGGACCAATTCGGGAACGTCACGCTCGGAGGGATCGGCGAGTTCCTGGCGGACCAGCTGGAGGAAGCAACTGGAGTCGAGGCAAGGTTCGTGGCACCCGCCCACATACTGAGGGGAAGGCGCCCGATAGCGTTCGACAGAGTGCTGGGAACAAGGTTCGGGCTGAAGGCAGCGGAGCTTGCAGATCACGGCAAGTTCGGCCGCATGGTCGCGCTGCAGGGAACGAAGATAGTGGACGTGGATATCAGGGAAAGCCTCGTCGGGACCAGGAAAGTGAGCAAGGAATTCCTAGAAGAGAAGGACCTCATCTCGTGAGGTCGCGAGAGGACCTTGCTCTGAGTCTCGCCAAGACTTCCGGCATGGAAACCTCGCCGAAGACCAACTCGTCGAACGAGTCAGTCCCGCAGTATGCCCAGACCCCTCCAGAGGGATCCACGGCATCCAATACGCCGAGCGACCTGAAGTTCCCTCTGTCCTTCAGCGCGATGAGAGTGCCGGGCTCACGTTTGTCCGGGTAAGGGATCAAGTCCGGATTCAGTCTAAGCCTCTCGACATGTCGGAGATGGCGGAGCAAATTGGAGACTCTCATCCTGTACCTGGCTGATGGGGTCCTGGTCAGAACATGTCTGGGAACTTCTGCGGAAACCACCTTTGCAGCAGTGCGCCGTTGGAGCGCGTCTGATTCCTCACCTGTCCCGAGAAGAACAATGAGATCCGGTCTCATTGCCTCCAGAAGTTGCACCTTGTGCTCGATGCCACCGTCCTCGATCCAGCCGTCTGTGTTGAGGAGGAAGTAATCGGCTCCAGCACCCAACACCCGGCTAGCCACATCAGAGACGGCGTGAATACATTCGCCCGGACACGTCGAGGGCGAGGTGACTCCGACGAAGCTTGTGAACAGAGGGAGAAGTTCCCTCAGGTCGATCAGCTTCGACTTGGCGATAGCACCCGACACGCAGGTGGGTGGGCCGATGTCGCCCTGACCCGGATCGCCATCCACAATGCCCAGCCTGCTTGAGAAGTTCAGCGAGGTGTTAGCCAGATAGGTTGTGAGAGAGCTCTTGCCCGAGTCCGTGGCTCCCAACACGGCAACCTTCGGGGCAGTTTTCGTCAAGAACAAGTCAGGCAAACCTCTCCATGAGTCTGGCACCGGGTCATCTCTGACAACTGTCACAGCGAACGTACCTCTCGCGTTGATGCTTGTGTGATCATCCGGCGCATAGACCGGGAATCTCTTGCCAGGGCGTATCCCTATGGTCGACCCGCTGACGAACGGAGCACCCAAGACCTCGACAGTTCCCCTCTCCAACACAAGGTGTCCACGGCCCGAAACCAAGGCACAGTCTCCCGGACTCAGCCTCAGCGTTGTGCTCTTTCTTGAGTACATGAATTCACCTCACCTGAACGTGACGAGTCTGCGTTCTCGTCGTGAAGATTGTCCTAGGCCGACATTAAAGACTTGCACTCGGCCTAGCGAAGGAAGGAGCGAATGCGAGTTGCGTTCCAGGTCAAATACTTGACAGCCTCTACGATGATCAGCATGCCGAGAGCAACAGCAAACACGAGAACCCAGTCGTTGAGATGCAACGGCACGACACCCAAGACATTGTTCAGGAAGGGAACGTACAGGGCGAGGAGCTGCGTTGCGAAGCCCAAGGCTACGGTGCCGAAGAGTGGCTTGTTGGCGAAGAAGTGGCCTGACTTGAAGACGGAATGCCTGAGACTCCGATACGCGAAGATGTAGATCAACTCTTGTACGGCTAGGACCGTGAACACCACGCTTCGCCCGGACTGGACATCACCGGAGACCTGCCAGAAGTACCAGAAGAGCGCTAGAGAAGACAATGCAGAGGCCGCGCCGATCGCAAATATGAGCACCTTACCCCATGAATCGAGAATGCTCTCCTGCGCGTTCTTTGGCTTCTCTTCCATTATTCCCGGTTCTCCTCTCTCGAAACCGAGCACGATGTCGGAAGGTCCGTCGCATATCAAGTGGATCCAGAGAATCTGTGGCACGGTCAACGGAGTCGGCCAGCCCATGATCATGGCTCCGAAGATCGTGAAGATCTCGGCGAAGGAGTTGGAGAGAACGTACGCGACGACCTTCTTTATGTTGTCGAATATCACCCTGCCTTCTTCAACGGCATCAACAAGTGTCTTGAAGTTGCTGTCCAGTAGAATCAGGCTCGCCGTCTCCTGCGCCACGTCGGTAGCATTCCCCACTGAAACACCGATGCTCGCCTTCTTGAGAGCAGGGGCGTCGTTCACACCATCACCGATCATGGCAACGACTTCATCGTGCTTCTCAAGGGCGTTGACTATCTTCAGCTTGTGGCGGGGCGAGACCCGGCAGAACAACACAACCTTGGTGACAGCCCTCTCAAGTTCTGACTCTGGCATGTCCTCAAGCTCCTTGCCCTCAAGGATCTCGTCCGGCTCAACATGCAGACCTATTCCGGCAGCCACCTTCAGTGCCGTTCCTCGGTAGTCCCCTGTGACTATCTTCACCTTTATCCCGGCCTTCTGACAGAGAGCGACAGCTTCTCCCACGCTAGGTCTCACGGGATCCTCTATGCCAACGAGGCCAAGCCACTCGAAGTCCTTGAGCTCTGTGGGGGCTCCATCTTTCTTGTATGCCAGACCTAGAACCTTCAGGCCGGAATTCGCCCACTCCGTGAACTCATCTACTATTCGCTTCCTTTCATCCCCTCCCAATGCGCAGAATTCCAGAACCACCTCGGGCGCTCCCTTGAGGAGAGCGACTTCCGCTCCCTCCACTTCGTTGACTGTCAGCATGTACTTCCTCTCGCTCGAGAAGGGCACTTCATGAGTCCGTTTCCACTTGTCGACAAGTAGCTGGGGGTCGGCACCTGTGGTCTTCGCTCTGTTCCAGATTGCCACCTCCAAGGAGTCCACGAGGTTGTTGCATAATGCCATGACGTAGGTGGCCATTTTCTCCGAACGGAAGTCGGTGCGGACGACTTGCATATTGCCCTCAGTGAGTGTTCCTGTCTTATCAGTGCATATGACTGTCACAGATCCCAGCGTTTCCACTGCCAGTAGCTTCTTCACAAGTCCCTTCCGACGCAGGATGGCGCGCATCCCTATGACGAGGATCATGGTGACAGCTATGGGAAGACCTTCAGGTACAGCGGCGATGGCCAACACAACGGAAACCATCACCATCTCGAGGAAACCTACTCCGGAGAGAATCCCGACAACAAAGATCAAGGCGCTTACTATGGCCACGAGGTAGGTCAGGGAGCGACCGAATTCCTCCAACCTGACTTGTAGAGGGGTTGGTTCCTCCTTCATCTCAGATAGCGACCCGGCTATCTTCCCGAGTTCAGTCGAGGCTCCGATTGAGGTCACTTTCATGAGACCTCTGCCAGAGAGCGTGGTTGTTCCCATGTAGACAGCTTCCCCAACAGCCTTGGCGACAGGCTCGCTTTCCCCAGTGAGAATGGCCTCGCTCACGTTCAGATTCACGACCTCAATCAGAGTGCCGTCCGCGGCGAACTTGTCACCGTCATTCACGGCAACTATGTCGTCGGGCACAATCTCGGATGCATCTATCTCGATGGTTTGACCGTCCCTTATCACCTTCGCTATGGGTTTCAGCAAACGTCTGAGAGCTACCACTGCCTTTTCGGCCCTGTATTCCTGGAAGAAGCCGAAAACACTGTCCAGGAGTATGACTACTGAGATTATCAGCGCGTCGTTGTACTCCGCCATGATGACTGAGATGATGGCGGCGGCCGTGATCAGGTAGATGAGTGGATTCTTGAACTGGGAAATGTAGATGGCAAAAGCGGTTCGCCCCTTCTTCTCTGGTAGCGTGTTGAGGCCGAACTCTTCCCTTCGCTCCAGTGCTTGCGAACTGGTCAGACCCTTCTTTCGAAGTCTTCCGCTATCCCTTGAGCCTTGCACGAATCCCTGTGTTTCCTCTGACAATCCGACGTAGAACACCTACCTCTGCAGGAACGAAGACCCCCTTTTTCTGCCTCTTATAGGCATTGCGTCCCATGCCGGAGACTTACAGCCCGTACAAATGCAGCGGTGCTGCCCCAACTGGACGAGCTTCCGATCCTTCAGGACGCCGGGGCAAGCCAATCATGGCGTCTTTTCGAGTCTGACTACCTGTCAGCCTAGGACAATCTGGGCCAGTGCGACGCGGTCACAATCAAGCATGGACTCGTACATATCGCAAGGAGGACACGGGAGAGGAGACACACGGTCCGTCGAGCTTCGCCTGTGCAAAGACTTATTCGCACATTCCGGAGGAGTTCATCGGATGAGCGAGGAAGAGAAGCGAGACTTAGCCAACCTGAAACAAAGGCTCCAAGGGAGAGTCGACCAACTGCAGGCTGAGGTCGACCTCATGAAAGAGGCGATCTCAATTATCGATGAGAAGCTGGTCGGCATGAGCTTCAAGAGGGCCGACGAGTTGGGGTCTCCCCAAGCCGCACCTTCAGAGACAACCAAGGAGAAGGAACAGGCCGAGGCAGGCGAAGAGACCGTGCCTCTGACATACAAGGGGATGGGACTGGGCAAAGTCCACCTCGCGGGTAGTACCATGACTATTGAACCAGATCCCTCGCTAGAACTCACGGCCGCCACCCGGCCTTTCGAGGCGTTCTTCGTGAGGAAGATAATGGAAGGGATGAGGGAGGCTGACACAGTCTCTGTGGCAAACAAGACGCTGAGACCGGATCAAATCCTATCGTATGATCTAGGGATCGAGGGGCCTTTCATCAGGAGGATAGTGATAAGGAACGTAGGCGGGAGGGATAGGGTTAGGGAGATAATGAACGCGGCTGGATGGACATTCAGCACGATGGTTCAGAACATAGGGAAAGGGGGGCCTGCCCAACCGAAGTAAGCCTAGTCCAGAGCCTGAGCCAAGAACTCTCGAACCTCCTTCATGTCGGAGAAGGCAGCTGTCGCACCAGCCGTCAATAGGCCTCCAAGTGCTGAGACGTTCCGGTTGTACCCCACTCCACTGACACCCGCCAGTAAAGCTGCCCTCATGTCGGCCCAGCTGTCTCCTATGAAGTACACCTGCTGAGATGGGGCGATCGACAACCTGGAGAGCCCCTCAAGTATCATGTCGGGATGCGGTTTGAGCCTCAGGCCTCGTCTTCGGGCCACGACTGCGGAGAACTTGTTTCCCAAGTTCAGCTTCTGAAGAACTGCAGACGCGGCTCGCTCGCTGCTGTTCGTGATCAGCATTGTCGGCACTGATCGCGTAGTGAGGTAGTCAAGGAGGTCATCGACGCCGGGCGTTGGCCTCGGATCTGCTGTGGACAGAAGGTCCAGTCGCTCCAGTTCGTCGTAGGCCCTGTTGAGGACGGAGGAAGAGTCCCTTCCGTGATCCTCCAAGTACCGACTGCCCAAGCTGAGCATCTGATACGTCTGAAGGTCAGCGGACAGCATCTCGTTCGGCACTCCGCTTTCCCCCAAGACAGCGATTACCGCTTTCCTGGCGCCGACAAAATCGAACGCAAACTCTATCACGGTCCCGTCCATGTCGAACAGCACTGCAAGAACTGGCATAGACTCAGTCACCTGCTCCCGGACAGACTCCTACTCTGCAACGATGGTCAAGCAAGTACAAAGCGCAATTTAGAGCAACAGGGAGGACCTGGTCGGGCTTATCAGCGAATAGACGTCCTTGTGTTGTGTCATCGGCCCGCCCGAGGATTTCCAGACGCCTATCCCGCCCGTCACCTTTCCAACGGCCGAGACAGCGATCCTCTGCTCTGCCAGTGAGCGCATTTTGTCCTCCGCCTCGTTCCTGTCCAAGACGGCGATGAGAGAGCCGTACGAGGTGGCAGATGAAGGGTCTCCATCCAGAGACTGCACTATCTTGAGCCCTACATCGTCCCACTGTATTTTCTCGACATCGAACATAAGACCGCCCTTTGCCTCGCGCGAGATCCTCTTTGCTGCTTTGACAACTCCACCGTCTCCCATCATGGCAATGGACTTGCCGCCTTCTTGGTTCAGGGCCATGGCTGCCTCAATAGCGGAGATCTTGGTGTAGGCGCTCCTGAGGTACTTGGGGTTTCCACCTACGGCTTCAACAAGATCTGGTCTATCATGAGAACACCTGAGGGCGAGCTCGGCCAAGGGCCTTCCGGTTATGACTATCACATCACCCTTAGTCAACCTTTGACCCTGCGTCTTCTGTCCTGAACCCAGTACCGTGATGTCAGCGATCGAAGTCGAGATGCCGGCCAGCGAGGATATGGAAACACCCGACGCAGTGATGCCTATCCTTTTCATCTCCTTGCCCAGAGATGTCAGGATCCTGCGGACCAAGAACTCCTCAGTCCCGAGGGGAAAGAGCAAATTGACGGTTATCGAGATCGGTTTGGCCCACCTGGACCAAGCCATGGCCACAGGGAGATTGGCCGCCAAGTACCCGAGGAGTTCAGGCGGATCCGTCATGATGGAGTGAGCCACCATAACGGGGTTGCCATCGCCAAGACTCCGGCCTTCAACTTCTGCCAGAGGGATCACGCCCTTGATCAACTTGTCCACATCGGCGGGAAGCACAGCCCCGGGTACAAGGGTCATCCTGCTGATACGCCCCCCTACGTTCTTAATATACTTTCGATAGGAATTTGATATAACTAAGGAGAAGAGACTCCCGAAGAAGAACACAGTACTCCCTAGGACGGCATCGGACTGGACTCGGTCCCCTCTGTTGCGGGAAAAACGCGGCCGCCCTGCGAGTATCCGTTACTGTTCTCCCGAGGGCTCTTCCCCAAGAACGAGGTTTACCTTGAGCCAGTGTCCACTTCGCAGAACGTCCAACTCAACGGACTCTCCTGGGTATTTGGTCCTCAGAGCTCTCCTTATGTCAACGAAGCCTCTCACCTTGGAACCGTCCATTCCGATTATGACATCGAGGTTCTGCATACCGTAGTGCTCCGCAGGGCCCCCGCCAACGACAGAAGTCACCAAGACCCCTTCGCTGACCTGGAGGTTGTACTGGTGAGCGTAGGTCGGAGTTATGTCGATGCCGAAAATGCCCATCCAAGGCAGCATGACCTGACCGTGTCTCTTGATGTCTTCTATCACTCGCTTGACCGCGTTGATCGGGATCGCGAATCCTATTCCCTGTGCGAAGGGCACGACGGCGGTGTTTATGCCTATTGCCTCTCCCTTCAGGTTCGCCAGCGGCCCACCACTGTTCCCGGGGTTGATCGCGGCATCCGTTTGAATGAGATCCTCCAATCTCACCTCCTCGCTGTAGAGGTTCCTCCTGAGAGCGGACACAACACCACAAGTCATCGTTGGCCCACCCGCTAACCCCAGCGGATTGCCCACGGCAAGCACTACTTGACCCATCTTCAGCGAGTCAGAGTCCCCGAGACGAGCTGCGGCCAAACCTGTCTGCGTGACTCTAACGACTGCTAGATCCATGGCCCTAGCACTGCCTACGACCTGTCCGGTCAGAACCTCGCCCGTTGTCAAGGTGACCGATATGTGCTCAGCTGACTGCACAACGTGATGGTTCGTAGCAATGAGTCCCCTCTCGTCAACAATCAGCCCGGAGCCGAGTCCCTTCATAGGCGTCACCCCGAAGAGCCACTCCACACCTAGCTGGACGGTCGTTATGCTCACGACTGACGGTATTATGATCTCGACTGCTTTTGTGGCAGCGTCTTCATCGATTATTGGCATCTTGCGCGCCGCTCCTTACGCCCTGCATAGGCTCTAATAATATTGACCCCGGCTCAGGACTCGCGGAGACTGACATCACGAGGCTCGACGAGGTCAAGCAACTCCTCGAAGGACCCCACGACAGCCGCGTGTGGGTAGTTCTCCAGCTCCTTGATCTCACCTACTCCCCATGTGACGAGCACGCACCTGACCCCTGCTTGGCTGGCCGACTCCGCGTCCATCCATGTATCTCCTACATAAAGACAGTCTGGTTTCTCTATCCCCAGCCGATCGCAGGCATAGACAATGGGTTCCGGATCGGGCTTCGGAGTCGGTACGTCATCAGCTGTCACCACCAGATCCACGAGGCGGTCCACCTGGCCTTGTTTGAGGTACAGTGGTATTTCCTTCGCACTACCGTTCGTCACCACCGCCAGCTTGAACCCTCTTCGTCTCAGCTCCGTCAGCGCTTGCTTGGCTCCTGGGTACAGCTTGACGTATCTCGGCAGGTATTGATCTATCCAGAGTTGCTCAGCTCTGGACATCCAGCGCCTTACATATTCCGGGTCCTTCATCTCAGGAGGGATCAGTTCGTTGGCGATGTAGTCATTGGTCCTTCCGATCAGCCTCACTATGTCATCCCTGTTCGGAAGGGGCCACCCGGTTTCCTTGAAGATATCCCTTATCATGAAGTAGAACGCGTCCCTTGAGTCGAACAGCGTTCCATCTATGTCAAAGAGTATGGCCCTCGCAACCAGTTGTGGTTTGACGCGATCCATAAGCCAACGGTAGACTTCGCGCTAGCACTTTTAAACTCGCGGCCACGAAATGATTGGCATGAGCCCCGCAGGCGACATTGAGATAGGGACAGTGCGCAAGGATGAATTCGAGGAAGCACTAGAGCTTCAGGCGAAGGTTTTCGGAATACCGGCAGACTACTTCAGAACCCTTGCGCTCAAGGATCTGTTGTTTGACTACGAGAACGTGTTCGTGGCCAGGTTGGACGGCAGGATAGTCAGCCATGTTCAAATGTTCCCCAAGATCATCAGGATGGCAGGGGCTGGGGTGTGGATGGCCGGGATAGGCGGCGTGGCGACCGACCCGGCTCAGAGAGGAAAGGGATTGGCATCCGACCTCTTGAAGATGTCAATATGTTCGATGGTGCGAAGGGGCATGGAAACGTCGATCCTGTTCACCGGCATCCATGACTTCTATAGGAAGCTGGGTTGGGAAACTGTGTCAGGCATAAACAGCTACAAGATCTCGACGGAGAAGGACTTGGGGCAGGCGCCCGGGTACGACGGCAGAGAATTCACACAGGACGATCTGCGTTCAGTGTCCGCCATATATGAAACTCAGAACTCACAGCGGGATTTCAGCGCGGTCAGAACTGAGGAAGTGTGGAAGCTGCAGTTGAAGTTCCCGCAAGCTCCTTCGCCGAGGGAGGACCCGGAAGGGTTCACTGTGGTGGAGAAGGAAGGCCGGGTTGTCGCCTACACCAGACTCGGGACTTCGCCTGGGGTGGGCTGCACCATCACTGAGGGTGGGTGTCTACCCGGGCATGAAGCGGGACTGCAAACGTGTCTCGCCAGATCCGTCCAGAGAGCACGGAACTCCGGGCATAAGGAGCTGTCGGCCTTTGTTCCAGAGGATCATCCTATGGCAACTGTCCTCTCGAAGGCCGGAGCGGGGAGGACCCAGGAGGAAGGCAGTGGCATGATGTTGAAGGTCGTGAAGCCAAGTGAACTCCTGATCAGGTTGGAGGCTCCCTTGTCCGCGAGGCTGGCCTCGAGTCTACTCGGGCGGACGAAGGCTGAGGTTCAGGTGGGCGACGAAACAATGTCACTTGAGATGAATAGAGGGTACGCGGCGGTTGGACAGGAGCGTGGTCTGTCGGAGTTCTACCGGGTCGACGAGCGGGGATTTGCGAAGATCGTCTCCGGGTACTCATTGCCGTCGGAACTGGTCAGGTCCGGATCAGCCAAGAGTAGCGATGCCGCACTCAGGGCGATGGACATCCTGTTCCCGAAGCACTTCCCGCATATCTATTCTGCAGACGAGTTCTGAACCCCGACGGGGCGTGGAGCACTTGGAGCTGAATCTCAAGAAAACGAAAAGTCGCGATTTCGAGGCTTACAGGGCACGAAACCTCGGAAATCCTTAATTAACGGGTCACGCTTCTAGAGCCAGTATCGTCAAATGACAGTTGACCAACTTAGACTGGCGGCTGAACTGGAGGCCCAGAAGATGCGGGAGTCGAACCCCGCACAATACTTCGAGAGGAACCTCCACCAGCTCGGCTTCAGCGACCCCGAACACGCCCTGCTCCAGACACTGAAGGAGATGATTGACAACTCATTGGACGCGACCGAGCTGGGCAGCATCCTGCCCGACCTGCGCTTGGAGATCGAAGAAACCAAGGATGAGATTACGCTTCCATCGCAGACCGGCAGAGGCCGGAAAGCACCCATCTACAGGGTGAGACTGGAAGACAATGGGGTCGGGATCATGCCGGACAAGGTCGGTGACTCTATCGGGAAGCTTCTGTTCGGATCGAAGCTTACGACCCTGAAACAGAGCAGGGGCCAGCAGGGGATCGGGATCTCAGCGGTTGTGCTGTACGCACAGCTCACTACCCTGCGGTCGACAACTGTGATCAGCAAGGTCGCAGGCAATCAGAACGCAAAGAGAATAGTGATGAGAATAGATGTTGACAAGAACGAGCCGGTGATCATTGAGGAAGCCAACTTGCCGTGGGCTCAAGAACATGGCACTTCGGTTGAACTCTTTCTGCCCGGAAGATATTCGGACAAAATAGAACGTTACCTGAAGGAACTGTCAATAGGCAATCCGCATATGCGCCTCTCTCTCGCGAAGAAGGTCGCAGGGGAGAGCAGCGAACTCACGCTGGACAGAGCGACCGATCGTGTACCCCCGATGACAAAAGAGATCAAACCTCACCTCTCTTCGATAGACGCTGGAACTCTCCACAGGATGGCTGAAGTGGACGACGACTGCAGAACACTGGCAAGCTTCCTGTCCAAGCACTTCGCAATGATATCGGGGAAGACCGCTAGGAGAATACTGCAGATAGCTAAGCTCCCGCCGAGTCTGAAACCCAAGAGCATCAAGACGGACAGGGTGCTCGAGGCAGCCAGGAACATGAAGCTCAGGCGGCCAAAGCTTGACGTCCTCAGCTACATCGGAGAGGACGAACTCAGATCCTCGTTGAAGAGCCTGTTCCCTGACGCAGACTTCATAGACGCCGTCTCAAGGCCTCCATGGAGCTACCAAGGCATACCGTTTAGGATAGAGGTCGCAGTGGCCTTGGGCGGTCAGTCCGTGGCCAACTATGGCGAGCAGAAGAAGGTGGCCGTCATAAGGCTGGCCAACAAGGTGCCGCTCCCCTATGATCTCTCCGATTGCGAGCTATACCGGAGCGTGTCAGAAGTGGACTGGAGAAACTACGGGCTTGATGTGGGCGAAAAGGGGATCCCGACCGAGAGCGTGATCTTCGTGACATCGATAGTCGCCAGCAAAGTCCCTTACACCAGCCCAGGCAAGTTCGCAGTGGCCAGAGTCGCAGAGATACACGATGAGCTCACGCTGGCGTTGCAGGAACTCGGGAGGCGCATGAGGACTCATATTCAGAGAAGAAACAAAGAGGAGAGCGCGACGAAGAGACTGGAGTACTTCAGGGGATACTACGAGATACTGGCGGAAGAGGTAGCCACGATCATGGACGCTCAGAAGTTGGACTACGAAGGGACCATCAGGAAGCTCTTCGGGAGGACTGAGACTGATGCCTGAGAGGGCTTCGTCCATTCAGGAAGTCAGGGACAGGCTGAAGGAGTTCGGTTCCCGGATAAGCAGCACGCTGTACAAGGGGGACATCCCCAGCGTGGAGCACAGGAGGCTCAGCAAGTCAAATGTGAAGTTCGACTTGGACCTGCACACGTACGAGCTGGGAAATGACTCAGCTGAGATCAGAGGAGACAGAAAGAGCAGCCTCAAGAAGCTGACCGCGCTCGCGTTCCTGACCAGGGTGTCACACGAAAGGCTGGAGATCGGGCTCTCGACGACGAAGAGGGACTACTACTACCTGCAGAAATCCAGACATCCCCTCCTCATGCCCTCGAACCAAGCCGAGTCAGACGACGTCATCAGAGTCGCGGAGGTCCTTCACGATCTCAGCAGGGAGAGCTTCGGAGTGGTAGCCCAGTCAAAGGGATACCTCTACGGCGACATCACCCTGAAGGAGCCCAAGATGACGATCAACTGCATGCAAACGGGGGGAGACGGCTACTCGGTGCCGGGCAATGTTGAGTACATCGAAATAGGTGGCTCGAGCATCAAAGCCCTCATCGCAATCGAGAAGGAAGGCATTTACAGGAACCTGATGGAGTTGGGCATCCCCGAGAAGCTGAAGATAGGCGTAGCCATGCTGGGTGGCCAGCCCTCAAGAGGAATGAGGAGGATGCTCAGGAAGTTCAGCGATGCAGGATGTCCCATAGGCATATGGACGGACCTGAGCCCCTATAGTCTGAGGATAGCCGCCAATATCATCTACGGATCCATCCAATCAGCGCACATATCCAGGTTGTCCGCTCCGAACGCCAAGTTCATGGGACTGGAGACCCAAGATGTCGACAAGATCTTCTCCAAGGTGAGGAGGGTCGTCTTGGAACCTCTGACGGAAGAGGACCTGAAGGCCACGAACGACAACGTTTCACTGCCGTACATGCAGGGAGACGATGGGTACTGGCTTCATGAGAACCAATGGTTCATCGAGAACATGAGGAAGACTGAGCTCGAGGCGTTCAATGCCCTGACGAAGCATGCACGGGACCTCGAGGACGTGTATCTGCAATACCTGAAGGAGAAGACGAAGGAGAAACTGAACGTGACCCTATGATAGGCGCTTGAGTTGCCCGACGGCCTGCTTCGGCGACGTCACAATCCTTAACGTTTATAATGGCCTTCAGTGGCAGAACCCCAGAGGTGAAACCGCTTGAAGACAACCAAGCAGAAGGTCGCAGAGCTCAGTCCTGACTCGCGCAACACCGACATCACAGTCAAGGTGGTCAGTCTGGGAGAGACTAGAGAAGTCGCGGATCGATTCAGTGAGAAGATGAACAAGGTAACGGAGGCAACCGCTGGAGACGAGACCGGAACAGTAATGCTTACGCTCTGGAACGAGAACATTGACCTCGCAAAGCCAGGAGATGTCCTCGAGATAAAGAACGGATACGTTTCATTCTTCAAAGGCAAGATGAGGCTGAACGTCGGTAGGTACGGATCCATTGCTAAGGCGGAGACAGACATTCCAGAAGTGAACACCGAGAACAACATGTCAGAGAAGGACTTCGGGGAACGAGCTTTCAGGCCGAGAGGACGCTACCGTAGAGGCTACTAGGTTCACGGGATTACGGACAAGAACCCACAGCCCGACAGTTTGAGTTGGGCACGACGCAGACAAGCAACGAAGACGAGTCGAACCCAAGCGTTGACTCCACATTATCTCGTCATCCTTTTATACGGAGTGCGCGTTTGCTCGAACGCGTTGAGGGTTGTGATCTTCGCCAGAGAAAAGGGCCCAGAGAATTCCGCGGCCGAGAACCTGTCCAAGATAGAGGGGATCATTGAAGCACTAGAGGTGACGGGTAAAGATGACATCATAGCGATGGCGGAGGTCTTGTCTGGCGATGAACTCAAGTGGCTGGGAAATCGCCTGAGGTCTGAACCCTCGATAAACTCGTTTGAGATGGTCATCGTGACAGCTGAAAGGAGGAAATAACCACATCGAGGGTGTGGAGTTTGCAGGCCCTGATAATCCTGAAGATGAAAGAAGGAGACGAAGGAGAAATATGGTCCAGCCTGTCCCGAATACCTGGCGTCGACGAGGTCCTCTTTCTCGAGAACGGAACCGCGATCGTGAGGTCATCGTTCGCCGACATAGCAACGCTGACCGGCGCGGTCAAGTCCGTCAGGAGCCTGAGGTTCGTTCAGTCCAGCGAGACTCGGGTCGTTCTCAGAAGAGTGGAGGGACAAGCTGCACCTTCCTAGTCCTTCTGCAGGACGAACTTGTACAGAACTCGGTAGAACTGGTCACCCAAGACCAGTTCGCCTATCGCGTGGCCCTGGAATCCATGCCACCTGGCGGGTACACTTCTCCCTGCTCGATGTCGGCCAGATCAACTGGGGAGGCAAGGACTTGTGACGAACCGGCGGCCAATCCGAGTAGAGACGCTGTGGCTAGGACTGGCAGCCAGATACCAACGACCTTTGATTTGTCTCCAGGTTCCAGTCTTGCTGTTCACCTCCTTCCTTTCATGCTTTCTGTACCAACTTAAGCGGAGTGTACAAAACGTATGTACCCATCGTACAGCCGACGACTATTGCGCGCCGAGCTCCTCCTCAACCACTTCTCCCATCGGCTCCGTCTCCTTGAAGACCTTTGCAGTGAAGACATAGACGTTCACGTTCTTGGCCAGCCAAGAGTCGGGAGACAGGCCAGCCTTCAAGCACCCAAGCGCGAGGAATCCCTCCGAGTCGCAGCCCTCCTCGACTGCCACCTGGGGCAACAGCAGACCCCTGTTGAAACCACGCTCGACAATAATGCCGTGCTTTCCCACTTTGACCGAAGCCGGTATCTCCTGCTTCGGAATATCAAGAACCTGTGGCTGAGAGAGTATGCTGATCTCCAGTGATATCTTGGGTAACTCTTCCTCCTCGACGGGAGGGAACCTCGGATCAGCAAAAGCTGCCGACACGGCCGCCTTCGTTAGACCTCGAGACAGGGAATAGACCGGTTCGGGGAACCCTATGCAACCTCTCAGCCTTTCGCCGTTGTTGTTGTGCTTCTTCAACGTGACGAAGACGCCAACCTGCTTGTCTATTTCTTCGGGGAGCTTCGCTCTTGTGACCTTGCCTGACTCCAAGTAGTGTTGGATGGCTTCTCTGGCCTGATTCACCAACAGCCTCGCGTGCTGAACCGTGAGTTCTTCCATTGCGCCGCAGACCTCTCGCAGGTTAATCAGTCTTGTGCCCGCCAGCTCTGTGAACTCTTCGGCTCAGGGGCCCTTAAACGCGCATGACTCGGGATTAGAATCGTGCGAGCAATCAAGGTTGTGTCACAGAACTATGAACCCTCAGGAGAACTATTCGACCTGCTGGAAACGTTCCGACTTATGGTCAACTCCTGTATCAAGATAGGGCTAGAAGAAGGAGTCACTTCCCTCAAGTCGCTGTCCTTGAAGGCATATCACAGAATTCGTGGCTTTGAAGTGCCTTCCTACTGCAGACTCTGTGCCATAAGTCATTCCGTGGGGATTCTCAGGAACCACAGAAGAGCATCAAGAAAGGGCAAGAAGCCCAAGATCCTGTTCTCCAGCAAGTCTGTGGGTGACCTGCTACGGATTCAAGATCGTAGAGGACAAGCTGAGATTGCCATTGAAACCCCACCGCTATCTGTGGATAACCTTGAACCACCACACCCTAGAAGTTCTATCTGCCCCGGGTCTAACTGTTAGGTCCGTCTGTTTGACCGCTCGCACAGTCAACACAGCCTTCTCGAAAGAGACCGCCGAGGCGGAACCCATAGGGCTAGTTGGGATAGACAGAAGCCTCGACAACGTGACTACTGCCTCTTCTGATGGGTCTTGTCAGGTCTATGACCTATCTAGAGCAACAGAAGTCAAGGCCAGATGCAGAGGAATCAAGTCTCATTTCAAGCGCAACGATGTCAGGGTTAGAAGACAGATCTTCAACAAATATGGGAGAAAGGAGAGATACAAAGCAACTCAATTGGTCCACCACGTCTCCAAGGACATAATCCGGCAAGCCAAGGCAAAGCAATTCGGCATAGTTATGGAGAAGTTGACCGGATCAGGAAACTCTACCGCAGAGGCAAAGGCCAAGGGCGGAACTACAGGTTCCGCATGAACTCATGGAGCTACGGCGAGCTGCAGAGGCAGATCGAGTACAAGGCCCGTTGGGAAGGCGTGAAAGTGATCTACGTGGTAGCTAGAGGAACAAGTGCGAAGTGCTCGACGTGTGGGTCGAAACTGAACCCGAATAGACACCGCACCCTCTACTGTCCAAAATGCTCTATCACGGTCGACAGAGACGAGAACGCAGCCAAGAACATCTTGTCGAGAGGGCTGAGGTTCGGCCTAATCGCGCTCCTAGGTGAAGCGATAATGGGGGAACCACCGCAGGGTGCAATCCTTCGAGTCGATGGGAGTGAGTTAAGTCATGAGCCGAAGACTTAACAGAACCTGCCCGCCGAACCGCGTTGGTTGAACGCGTGAACTCCATGCCGTACTCATTTCATGACCAAGACACAGTACTGAACCCGAGTTTTCCTTATATACGAGGCCAAGCGCTTGAGCACAAGTGGTGCAAATATGAAAGCGTTCAACACGGTTTCATCTGTGGGCAAGAGCATTAGGCTGAACAAGATACTGGGAAACGGAGACGGAAAGGCTGTCATGCTCGCCATGGACCATGGTATCGAGCACGGCCCAAAGGACTTCCCACCTGCACACCTTGACCCGAAGGTCATCATAGGCAAGGTTGTGGATGCGGGCGTGGATGCGATCATGGTCCCAAGGGGCACAGCGAGACTGACTTGGGAAACTTGGGCCAACAAGACGGCGTTGGTAATCAAGCTCACGGGAAAGACAACACTCAGGCCGCCCGAGGGCGAGTACACTCAGGATCCGATCGCCACTGTGAGAGACGCGGTGGCACTTGGCGCCGACGGCGTGTCTGCCACTGTGTATTGGGGTGCGCCGCACGAGGACAAGATGCTGGCACAATTCACCGCGATCGCGGCGGAATGTGAAGTGTTCGGGATGCCTCTGCTGAATCTGGCATATCCGAGAGGGCCCCACATGCAAAAGAAGGAAGATGTCGAAATAGTCAGATATGCAGCCAGGGCCGCTGCCGAAGTCGGAGCGGATCTGATCAAGACGTACTATACCGGATCAGGGGAAACGTTCGCAGAAGTGGTCAAAGCGTGCCCAGTCCCGGTGTTGATGTCGGGAGGAGCGAAGGCCAAGACGCCCCTGGATTTCCTCAAGGTCGTCCAGACCGTAATGGAAGCAGGTGCCGCAGGCGTAGTGGTGGGACGCAATGTCTTTCAGCATGAGAACCCCGGTGCCGTCATCAAAGCCGTGATGAAGGTCGTTCACGAGGGAGCCGACGCAGAGAAGGCTTCCAGGGGCCTCTAGAGGCCGTCGCTGTGCGTTAGCAGATTCTGGGGAGAGACATCCCTTTCAACATACTGAGGTATCTCCTTCCTCCGACGGAAGTAGTCATTGTGACCCTCCCCTTTGGCGAACCTGCGACCGTTCCGATGGCCGTTGCCCTTGACGCACCCCTTCTTCGCAGTTCACGCAACACCGAGTTCTCTATTCTTCTGTCTACAATAAGAACCATCACGCCCTCGCACGCCATGTACAGTGGATCCATCCCGAGAAGATCGCAAGCAGCCTTGACGCCGGCCTCGATTGGGATGCTCTTCTCGTCTATCTCGATGGCAACACTCGACTCGATCGATATCTCGTTCAACACGGTGGCCAGACCGCCCCTCGTGGGATCACGCAACGCGTGCACCTTAGATCCGTACTTTCTCAGCACAGGCAACACTAGGTCGGACAGAGGACCGCAATCACTTTCGATGTTTGCTGACAGCCCGAACTCGCCACGGGCTATCATGACGGCGACGCCGTGATTGCCCACACTGCCCGTGACGATCACCCTGTCGCGAGCCCTCGCGTTGGAGCCGGATACCTTCACTTCTCGCGCGACCGATCCTATGCCAGAGGTCACTATGAAAATCCCGTCTGCCTTGCCTTTCTCTACCACCTTGGTGTCTCCCGTAACGATCTCAACCTTGCACTTCCTTGCTGCAGAAGCCATGTCTGAAGCGATCTGATTTAGTTCGTCGAATGGAAACCCCTCCTCGATCACGAACGACGAGGAGAGGTAGAGCGGCTTCGCCCCGCACGTCAGCAGATCGTTGACGGTGCCAAAGACCGAGAGTGCACCCAAGGAACATCCCTGTACTCTCCTAGGAGACATGACAAATGCGTCAGAGGTGAAGGCAATCCTATTCCTTCCTATCTTCAGTACTGCTTTGTCTGCCGCCCTGTTGAGGTACCTGTTTCCATACCTTGAGCTGAAAACCCGCTCGAACAGTTCGTGAGACATCCTGCCGCCAGCACCGTGTTCCATGCTGATTCGATCCATCTCATCACCCGTAGATGTGATATGCAGCGCACGCTCCTTCCGAACTGACCATACATGGACCCACCGGGTTCTCCGGGGTGCATTCCTTCGAGAACAACGGGCAGTCGGTTGGCAACGCAGCGCCTCTCAGCACTTCCGCACACCTGCAGTCGGCTGGCTCAGGAATCTTGGTAGGTTTCAGCTCGAACTTCTGTCTGGCATCCAAACTTGAATACTCGCTGCGCAAGGCCAAGCCACTCTTGTGGATCGTGCCCAAGCCTCTCCATTCCGCATCAACCGGCTCAAAGTATTCGCTCAAGAGACGGACGGCCTCTGGATTTCCCTCTGCCCTTACGCTGCGCGTGTAAGTGTTGACAAGCATGGCCTTCCCTCCCCTGATCATCTTCAGCAAGGAGTAGACGGCAAGCATCAGGTCTGTGGGCTCAAAGCCAGCTATCACGCAGGGGACATTGAACTCTTCCACCAAGAAGTCGTAAACGCGAGTGCCGATGATAGTGCTCACGTGCCCCGGGAGAATCAGCCCATCGATTCTTACGTCACTTCCCTCTAGCAGCGCCCTCAGTGCTGGTGGGATCAACTTGAAACAAGAGATGATCGAGAAGTTGCTGGCCTTCCTTCTCTGAGCTTCCCTGAGTACAGCCGCGACTCCTGGTGAAGTTGTTTCGAACCCGACGCCGAAGAAGACGACCTGCTTGTCAGAGGGAAGCTTGAAGACATCGAAGGGAGAGTAGACCGTTCTCACGTCACATCCTCTGGCCTTCAGTTCCAACAACGAGACCCTGTCGACCGGAACCCTCATCATATCTCCGAAGGTCGCTAGCGTGACACCATTGATCCTAGCAGCTTGAAGCGCCAGAGACAGGTCCGAGTTCGAAGTAACGCATACCGGGCAGCCTGGGCCGGACACTATTCTCACCCCCCTCGGAAGCAATGACTTCGTGCCGTACTTGGCCAGCGAGACAGTGTGCGTCCCGCATACCTCCATCAGTTGAACGTCCCGGACCCCGAGCGAGGCTATCCTCGCTCCTAGGTCGGCGACGAGTCCAGGGTCACCGAACCCAGAGCCTACCATCCAGATTTCTCACCCAGTTCGACTATCGTGTTGATCACCTCAGCAGCGTCTTCCTTGCTCAGTTTCTGTATGGCGAACCCCGAGTGCACCAAAACGACATCGCCGGGGCGTACGTTCTCGAGCAAATCAAGTCGGACCGCCCTCTTGACTCCCGCAACTGTCGCTACGGCATCGAGCCCGTCTACCTTCTCGATGGTGCACGGGATGGCTAGGCACATGGCGCTCACATCACCCCGGCAGCAACGACAACCTGACCGTAAGATATGCCACCGTCGTTCGGAGGCAGCATCTTCGGCATGATCACCTCGTACCCGCTTTCTTCCATCGCACCCTTCAGTTTGCTGACCAGCAGTGAGTTGCAGAATGAACCACCACCCAAGACGACTCGTTTGTACCCCGACTTCTCTGAGCCTATGCGTATCATCTCGGCCATTGCTCTGACCAAGGTGTTGTGGAATCTCCCAGCTACGATCTCCGTGCGCTGCCCCGCTCTGACATCCTCCACGATCGCCCTCAGCATTGGCCTGTAATCAAGGTTCAGCAGGTCGGAGGAAAACAGTTCGTACGGGTAGTGGCCCTCCTCGTCATGCCTGGAGATAGCCTCGAGCTCGATTGCGGGTTGCCCTTCATAGGTCGTGGATTTGCACACGTCCAAGATCGCGGAGACTGCGTCGAAGAGTCTGCCGCAACTTGAAGCCATTGGTGTGTTGATCCTCGAAACCATCATATGTGCGATGAAGGCGGCCTCTTCCTGCGTTAGTCCGACGTCAACCTTCATGCCTTCGTCGCCGAGTGCTTGGATGAGCAGCGAGAGAGCCACCCGTCGCGGATCCATCACGGCTGAGTCGGAACCGGGAAGGCTGAAAGGAAGAAGCCTGCCTATCCTCTCGAATCTGTCGGGGCCGAACAGCATCATCTCGAACCCCCACACCTGTCCGTCTGTTCCATATCCTGTCCCGTCACACGCCAATCCTAGGGTTTCATCGACTATGCCGTTTGACGCAGCTGACGAAACCAAGTGGGCATGGTGATGCTGGACAGGCACCCTATTGGCTTTGATTGATTCGGCAAGCTGCGTGGACCTGTATCCCGGGTGCATGTCGTGGGACACTCTCTCGACCTTGCCACCCACTAGCCTAGTCAATCTGGCGATCGCCGGCTTTACAGCAGATAGAGAGTGCATGGAATCCAAGTCACCTATGTGCTGACTGATGAAGACCCGGTCTTTTCTCCCCACCGCAAAGGTGTTCTTGAGATCTGCACCTACACCTAGTATTCCATCTACATTTCGCGGAGCCTTAATCGGGACAGGTGCGAAGCCTCTCGATCTTCTCGTCATGACAGGTTCCCCCTCGACCACTCTGATCACTGAGTCATCCTCGAAATTCAGGATGTCTCTGTTATGCATCAGGAAAGAGTCTGCCATCCCTGAGAGTCTTTCCAGCGCGGCTTCATTCTCGTGGGCTATTGCCTCGTCCTTCGGGTTTCCGCTGGTCATCACCAGATAGGGCGACCTTGTCTTGTCCAGAAGCATGAGGTGTATGCCCGAATAGGGTAACATCACTCCCAGAGTGTCCAGACCCGGAGCAACCGAAGGAGCGATCCCTTCAGGCAGCCTCTTCTTCAGAAGCATTATGGGAGAGACAGGAGAAGTCAGCCACTTCTTCTCGGCTTCGTCTAAGAACGCTATCTTGTCCACAGATGCGATGTTTCTTGCCATCAGGGCAAACGGCTTGGAGTGTCTCTGCTTCAGGTTCCTGAGCCTGTGGATCGTGTCCTCGTTCGTTGCGTCAGCAGCTAGGTGAAATCCGCCGATGCCTTTCACCGCCACTATCTTCCCTTGGTCTATGTCGTGCGCTGCCTTGGCGATCGGATCCTCGGTCCGAAGGAAGCGACGCTTTGTCACATACCACAACCTGGGACCGCACGTGGGGCATGAGATGGGTTCGGCCCTGAACCGCCTGTCCAACGGATTCCTGTACTCTGATTCGCACCGCCTGCACAGTCTGAACTTGCTCATCGTAGTCCTCTTTCTGTCATAAGGCAACGAACGGATTATCGAGAATCTGGGCCCGCAGTTCATGCAGTTGATCAGAGGGTAACGGAACCGTCTGTTGCCTCTATCAAGGAGTTCAGCCGCGCAGTCCGGACATATGGCGAGATCCGGCGGGGGGAGAGTCTCGACCTCGGTGCTCTTGCTCGAGAGCACGCGGAATCCGCGGAGTCCTGACGCCCCTGCGTCTTCAACAGTGACCTCTTCAACTAGCGCCATCGGGGGTGGATCATCCCGCAACTTCTGCACGAATTCCTCGACGGCACCATCCTCACCCTCAATCAGTATCTCGACGCCTATGCCGCTGTTCTTCACATGACCCGCCAAACCGAGTGAGACGGCCATCCTGCATATGTGTGGTCTGAATCCCACTCCTTGGACTATCCCTCTCACTTGGATTCTACGGGCCTTCATCGGCCTGTCCGGCTCTCTTGAGGCCCACATTATAACTGTAAGATAAACACGTTAGGTTGGGGATAGGGCTCACGCGGATGAGAAAAGGAGGGGACCTCTGAGGCCTAGTACCTCAGAGGCACCTCGAAGGTGAACGTGAACGACCTGACATCTCCTGGCTCCATTGAGATCGTCCACGTTAGGGTCGTCCCGGCCTCAGCTGGCTGACCAGACCATGCTGTAATCTCTGAAGGCGTCGGTAGGCTCTGCTTCAGAACCACCAAAGCAATCTTCTGTCCGTAGTTCCTAGCAGTTATCTGCACGGTGTACAGCATCACGTCGGCCGTGGTCTCGGATGAGATGATCTCGGAGATCACTCCGATGTCGTGTGAAGGCCCGGCTGACAAGGTCCGGGTAGCACTGACAGGTATGTAGGCGGTCGAAGTGGAACCGATCCAAGCAGTTCCTTCGTAGAGGTTAAAGTATCCCCAAGGAATCGGGGTCCTCAGTATGTTGGTTACGTTTACGCTGAGTTCTGCTGACTGCTCCGTGCTGGAAACGTATCTGGGATCATACGATTGCCATAGGTTGAACTGGACCACGCGGACTTCTCCTGACTGCAGCTGCACGGCGAGTTGCTCGCCAGAGTTGAGGTCAGTCTTCCCTGGAAGCGCGAACGCATAGTAAGGACCTGTCATCTCCACGTTGGTGGAGCCAGTCTTGGCAACGCTAGCACCTGCCGCGAGGTCTGCGCGAATTACATCTCCTCCGAAGACGATCGTCGGCTCCCCGACAACGAGTTTGACCGATGCATCAGTCCAGTTGTCCGAACTCCATATGAAGGCTTCAGTTGTCAACGCATCGTTTGAAAGATCCAGCCCTGACGTGGCAAGCCAACCCATTCCCCTGGCCAAGAAGCTCACCGTTACCGTTTGTACGCCGGAGAGGTTTCCCTCCAACACGAGAGTCATACGGCCGCTGCCTCCAGCCAGAGGAGCAAGCTTTCTTAGTTCGATGCTGACTATTGAGTCAATCTTGACAAGCACTGACTCGCCGTTCACCTCGAGGACCAAGTATCCTTCTGATACCCCAGTGTACTTGCCCGTGTAAGACGTGGACTGGGTCCTAACCGTGATCGAGTCCCCGGCCTGCAACAGAGGTGGCGCTGACTGTTGGGACAGAATTCTCCATGTTGTTATGCGGCTGTCCGTCACCCTCAGCGAATAGGGAATGGCGCTAACGGGTATCTCGACCCTCGCAATCCCTCCCTGGAACGACGCTGTCAGGTTGACGACAATGTGTCCCACGTTGACTTGATACATGGTGATCGCCGCGCCATTGAAAGGAGAAGGCTCGACTTGTGGCAGGCTTGAGGGCAGAACGAGGCCAACAGTCACCAGCAAACCTATCGCTATGACGGGAAGTATCACCCACAGAATCTTTGGTTTCATGAACTGAGTGGCGAAGACACTGCCGGATAACGGTTTCTGCGTATCAGAGAATAGAACCGCACCACAAGAGAAAGGCCTGATGGTTCTACTGCTTGGAACACTCATTCCAGCACAGGGCGGACTCCTATGGGTTCTTCTTGACCTTGGAGACCGCCGACTTCAGGGCAGCCAGCGGCAGGAGGGCGCATCTCTCCCTGACTGGATCGATTGATCCCCCGAATAGCCTCAGCACGTCATCTCGTCCGAGCGCTGCAATGTCAGCCAGTTTCCTTCCGCTAGCTAGTTCGGTGAGCATTGAGGTGGAAGCCCTGCATATCGCGCAGCTCCTCGAGGTGAACTGGACCCGAGCGCGTCCGTCATTGTCAACCTTTAGGTAGAACGTCACCTCGTCACCACATGACAAGTTCTCCTCCTTTGACACTGCGTCCGCATCCTCAACTGCCCCGTAGTTGCGCGGGTTCTTGTAGTGGTCGAGCACGTGCTCGCTGTAGAGATCCGAGGCGGTCATGCTAATGCCTCCCGTGCCCTGTCTATGGATGCGACAAGGGCGTCCAAGTCTTCGGTCGTGTTGTACAGGTAGAAGCTCGCCCTAGCGACCGCAGACACTCCGAGCGAATTGACAAGAGGCTGTGCGCAGTGATGGCCCGCTCTTATCATTATGCCATCTTGATCCAAGAAAGTCGAGACATCGTGCGGGTGAACTCCCCTCAGATTGAAAGATACGATACCGCACAGCGCACTAGGTTCACGAGGCCCGTATATCTCGACATCCTCCAACTGAAGCACGTCAAAGGCATACCGTGACAGGTCTTCCTCATGTTTCTTGACTGACATCATCCCGATTGATTTCAGGTAGTCCACCGCCGCCCCCAGACCAATCACTCCGGCTATGTTGGGTGTACCTGCCTCGAACCTGCTCGGAGGTTCCTCCAGCGTCTCGTCCTCCAGGGTTACTGACTTGGCCATTCCTCCCCCGAACTGCCAAGGAGCCAGGGAATCGAGAAGCTCTTTCTTGCCATAGAGCACGCCTATGCCCGTGGGACCGAGCATCTTGTGGCCCGAGAACGCGAGGAAGTCTACACCCAGTTCATGCACGTCAACTGGCAGATGAGGGACTCCTTGAGCGGAGTCAATGACAACCAAGGCACCATGCCTGTGAGCCTTCCGCACGACCGCCCCTATGTCGTTCACTGTCCCAAGCACATTGGACACGTGAGTGAGAGCCACTATCTTGGCCCCTTTCTCGAGTTCCTGCTCGATCCTGCCGAGATCAGCCCTCCAGCTCTTGTCCGCTCTGACCACGAGGAGCTCGCCTCCCTGTTTCTTGACCTCGATCCGCCAGGGCAGCAGGTTGCTGTGGTGCTCCAGTATGCTTGTGACAACTCTGTCTCCTTTTCCGATGCACTTCTCCGTCAGCACCCTAGCGAGGATGTTGAGGGAGTCGGTGGTACCCTTGGTGAAGACGACCTCATCCTCCTCAGCTCCTATGAAGGAAGCGATTCCGCGCCTCGAACTGACGAAGAGCTCTGATGCCTCAGCCGAAAGAGTGTTGGCGCTTCGGAAGACGTTGGAGTTGCTTTGCAGGTAGAAACCCGTGATCGCTTCCACGACCTGCTTGGGCTTCTGAGAGGTGGCAGCACTGTCCAGGTAGATCATGGGCTTGCCTCTGATCTTTCGCTCGAATATCGGGAAGTCCTTCCTCAACGCATGTGGATCGAGGCTTGTCAACGCCGACAGGGCGCGAGTGAGCAGTAAAAAGAGTTGCCCAACCGAGGCCCTTGACGAAGTTCTTCCGAGTCGAAGCAGACCGGAACGGCGGTGTCCTATGGCGGGCTACTAGGGCATCCAGATCGCAATCGGTACATCTCGCATGTGTGACTACCCGAATGCATCGGCGTAGCTGTGAAGGCTTAGATCACAAAAAGCGACTAGTAATGCTATGCTGTTCCAAGACTACCTCGTAGTTGGAAGTCTCCTTGCCTCGGGAGCTGGAGCCGCCATGTTGGTACTGGATAGATCGAAGCTCTACCGGTGGGCGAGCAGGATCAGCGTGATCGGCCTGTTCTTTCCCTTCCTGTATATGGTGGGTGCCGCGGAACCCGGCAGATTCCTGCTGTTCAACGGCAAGTTCGACATCTTCTATCAAGTGCCACTTCTAGTGATAAGCGTCCTGAACGTGCTATTCGCATATCCGACATTTGTCGGCGACCTGAAGGGCAAGAAGCTTGCCGTGAACTATGCGCTTCTTTCGGCTACCATGTTCGTCGGGGCCATCTACACCCTACCGGCGCTCCTTTCGTTCACCGCGTCGTTGGCTACGTCTTCAATCTTCGCCACCGCCTCGCTCTTCCTGTACAAAACAGATAGAGACAGAGGAATCCAGAGGAAGAGAGTGCTTGAAGTCATAGGTCGAAGGGGCTCTGCGAAGCTGGAGGACGTGATGGAGGAACTCAGACTGAGTGACACTGAGGCGGACTCTCTCCTGTACGAACTGTGGACGGACGACCTGGTCAAGAAGGACGACAGTTCAGGTTCGTATCGCGTAAAGTAGCGGAAAGCAGAAGGATCTCGAACAACTCCGGGAGAAGTGTTTAATACGCAACCCCCAACTGTGCTACGCTGAAGTGAAGGCGTTATGCCTGTTTCTCCTGTAAGGGATCTTGCCGGCATCCTAGCGGGACTTGTGCTTGTCCTGCTTGTGCCATTCGCGTTGTCGATGTCAGTCTTCCAAGTGACCGCGATCCCGATCACCGAGAGCTTTCAGCTTCAGATCCCCAGCGGGGATCTGAGCCACTCCTACTTTGTATCGTTGCTGGGTATGTCGCAGTTGTCGTACGACCTCCTATCGGCTCAGCTGGGGGTAGCGGACCTGCTGAGTCGGATGTTCGCAGCGATCGCGAGTGACTGGGCAGCCCTCTCGGTCGCCTTGTTCTTGCTGACGGGAATAGTGGCAGCTTGGGCTCTTGGAAGCGACCTCGAACGCATAGTTATCCCAGCGGCCATCGGCCTCGTTGCGCTGGCAGTGGGGGTACTCTTCGTCGAGAGTTTCGTGCGAGGCATCACTGGACTTGAGGACTTCACGAGGATGGGGATAGCCAACGCCCTGAACATGTTGGTTGTTGTCTCTTACGGCGTAGGAGCGTTGCTGTCAGGCCTGACCTCATTCGGGCTGGGCAGACTGCTCCGCAGAGGAGAAGCGAAGCAGAAGGCCTTCCAAGGTCCCATTGGGCCAACTACATCTTCCAAGGGGGCCAAGGAGGAACCAGCACCCGTTGTTGGGAAAGAGGTCGTTCCGGAAAAGGAAACACTCACACCCAAAGCTGAAGGAGTCACGGAGCCAGCTCCCGCCACAACGACAGCGGAAACCACGGAAGCGGAGCATGTCAAGGCGCTGAGCGCGTCGGAGGCAGTGCAGGCCGTGGGAATAGAGGAGATCGTGCGGCAGGCGCGAGAACCTAGTGTCCAGCCTTTCGCTCCCGAACCGAAGGTGCCGGAGACCGAGGAGGTTGCACCCTCAGTTCGTCCCTCAGCAGCCGCACCGGTGCTCGATCGACTGGAGAGCACGAGGGAATCGCGCGACATCTTCACTGCGCTGGAAGAGCCAATGCAGCGGATCTCCTCGAAGGTTGAGAGGGAACCAGGTGCGGTCTGGCGGCCGATTCCTTGCCCAGTCTGCGGGTCTGAGTTGACATGGTCGTGCGAGAAACAGGCCTACTACTGCCCCTTCTGCGGCACGGTGCCTTAGCAGGTTTTGGCGACAGAGCCAGCCGACGAGGTCGACCTCGTGAGACTAGCATCCAACAGGTCACGCTCCATCATATTGAGACAGCTCAGGGCCGGTCCGGCCAACTTGGGCAGCGTCGTCAGGAAGACAGGTCTCTCCCGCCAACTGGCATCCCATCACATGGGCGTGCTCGTCTCCTCGGGCGTAGTTGAGCAGCGTGCTGCCGGCTCAGTGAAGCTATACACCTTGACCGAACGCGGATCGAAGATAGCGGAGAAAGTCTTGGGACCTGCAGCTGGCGTCCCCAAGGGCCATGACAAAGAACCTATCCGAGCGGCGGATCTCGTCGCACTGGCGGCTGCCGCCATCATCATGTTCGTCGCGGCAGCCAAGTTCTTGACCACGCCGGAGGCTCCCGTAAGCTGGCTTGCGGGCGGAGCCATCGTCTCGGGCCTGCTTTTCGTCATCTTGCGAAGTGTCATTCGACCGAACAAGAGGGAGTAAGGGGCAGCCGGTACCATTGACGTATGAGACAGTGCGGGATTCCGCAGTTCAGCTCAACAAGTTTTTAGTTGAAAAGTATTTTCATTTTGAAATAAGCCTTAAATAGGGATCCGGAGCCGCTTCGGAAGAAGACAGATGTCGAAGAGAGCTGGGAATCCTCTCCTGAACATAAACTATCTGTTGATACTATGGATGCTCTCTAAGGCCCCGGCGCATGGCTACGAGATCCTGTTGAAGTTCTCTCAGTTGTTCGAACGCAGGGTGACATCAGGGGCGCTCTATCCAATGCTGTACAAGATGGAGAGGCTAGGGCTCATTTTCAGCGAAGTTGCGAGGGGTACTGGGAATAGGACAAAGAGGATATACCACATAAGGGACAGTGGTATTGAAGCTGTTGCGAATTTCGCATCGAAGTTCGGCGACTTCTTTGACTTCATGGTTAACACCAAGGATAGCCAACGCGTGCAGACCGCCACGATTCCAATCTAGTGAAATCGTCGGGTGTCTATCCAGACCCCCCTCTTTTTTCACAGTCCTCAGACACGACTGGAGAATCTTGTCTTTTTATCCAGAGCAAGTCCCAAGTGGACTAGGCTTGAGGATTGGCCTCTTCACCGAGTGGTTCTTGCCAGTGAGAGGAGGAGTAAGCTCTCACGTCTATGGGCTGGCAAGGGAACTCACGAGAAGGAAGCACGATGTCACGGTGTACACGAAGAGGCGCTCTAGGAGGTCGTCCGCGGAGACAGCGGACTACCGCGGAATCGCGGTTAAGACACTGTCGCCTTCCATTCCCATCAACTTCCCGGTGATCCCGCCCTCAAGGGGGCAGATGTACGAGGTCTTCAGCAAGAGCAACTTTGACCTAGTGCACGCTCACCATGCGTTCACCCCCACGCCGCTACTGGCGCTCTGGCAAGCCCACAGGGCCGGGATTCCGTCCGTCCTGACAAACCACTCGATCCCTGCTCGCGGGTACGACGGGACTCTGGGCGACATATTGAGTTCCGCCCTTTACCCAATCAAGCAGTACCTGAATGCGGCCGACCACATCGTGGCCGTGAGCCGAGCTGCTGCCGACTTCATGAGTCTGCTTGTTGACTACGTCCCGATCAGCGTTATCCCCAATGGCGTGGACTGCGATTTCTTCAGACCTCTTCAGGGCGCGGGCAGAACCGGAAAGAGGATTCTCCACGTGAGCAGGCTGGTGAACAGGAAGGGACCTCACGTGCTGATCAGGGCGTTCAAGGAAGTGCTCGCGAGCGTTCCGGATGCCGAATTGGTCATAGTAGGAGAGGGCTACCTGAAGCCAGTCCTTGAAATGATGACGTATGACCTCGGACTGAGCGAGTCGGTGAAGTTCCTCGGTGATGTCGGATCCGAGAAGCTCGCCCAAACTTACTCGTCATCGGATGTCTTTGTGCTTCCATCGCTTCACGCGGAGTCCTTCGGCCTGGTGTTGCTGGAGGCAATGGCGAGCGAGGTGTCCATCATAGCGTCGAGGACCGGCGGAGTGCCCGAGGTGGTGAGCGACGGCAAGGAAGGCGTGCTGGTCAAGCCCGGGGACGAAACGGAGCTGTCCGAAGCCATGACGCGGTTGCTGACGGATGAGAATGAGAGGTCCAAGATGGGAAAGGCCGGGAGGAGGAAGGCCCTAGAGCACTATGACTGGAAAGTGATTGGTGGCAAGATAGAGGACCTGTACAGGTCGTTAGTCTGAATTAGTTGGCTGGTGCCAGCGGCCCAGCACGGGCGCGGCCAGGGCGCAGGGGTCGTCGGCTATCACGCCGTCCACTCCCAGGTCGAAAAGCGTGAGGGCTTCCCCGGGATCATTCACTGTCCAAGGGATCACGGACATCCCGGCCTCCTTTACGTCTTGTACAAGGGCACCATTGACATCGGTGACTTCCGGGAGGAAGGATTCCGTCTCCAACGCGACGGCCACCTCCAACGCGTCCTTGAACGCCCCTTGCTCGATGAGTCCTGTTCTGCAACGAGAGGAGATCGACTTGACCTCGGACACGATGTCAGGACTGAAGGAAGTGAAGAGCGTCCTGCCCAAATCGCCATTGGTCAGTATTGTCTGAACCATCTGTTTCGCCTGGTCTGCAATCTTGATGTCGAGATCGAGAGCTACACGTCCCTTGACCGCACTGGCTACTTCAGAGAGAGTGGTGATCCTCTCGCCTTGGAACCCAACTGCCCTCAGTTCCTCAAATGTAGCTTCGGACACTTCGATGGGATTGCCTGAAATCCTCTCCAAGTTCGAATCGTGGGAGAGGACGAGCACGCCGTCTGCAGTTGCCCTAACATCCACCTCGACGGCAGTGGCTCCACAGGAGATGGCCCCTATGATCGAGGAAACAGTGTTCTCCGGGAAACGGGCACGGTAGCCCCTGTGACCCGTCAGCAGGAAGTCGAACATGCGGCTGTAGATAGTAGGCTTTCGACCTCTTTAAGCTGACCCGCCGTATGCGTGCTTCGTAGAGGGAGGGCTGGTGGGTCCGCGCCCAAGGCGCCCGGATCCTTGGATTCTTCAGAGGGATGCCCCGATACTGTTAAAAGGGCTGGATATTTTATCCAGGTCATTGGCCAACACTAGGTCCATCGTTCTAGCGTCGCTGCTGGTGGCTGTCTCTCTGGGCACCAACTACCTTCTCTTGGGCATACCGAACGTCAAGCTCATGGACGTATGCACCTTCCTAGCCGGCAAGCACCTAGGTCTCCTATGGGGAGTGGTGGTCGGGGCTTCCACTTGGATCATCTGGGGCACACTGAACCCTTACGGCATATCCCTCTTGACCACTGCGATAGTCATTGCTGGTCAGTCCTTCTATGCCGTCGCGGGCTGGGGATTGGGAAGCTTCAGCTTCAATGGGGGAACCACGGACGAGAAGCATCCGACCTGGCATGCGGTAGCTGGGCTTCTTTCCACTCTCGCGTACGACTTGTTCACTAATGCCCTAGTCGGGATCATTTTCTACGGCTCCATGGCTCTCGGGCTTCTGACAATGAACTTCCCTCTTCCCATGGGGCTAGCACATGAGGTCTCGAACTTCATCCTTTTCCCTCTCATAGCGGTTCCGATTGAAGGGAGGATGGACAAGCTCATCGGGAAGAAGGCCAGCAAGAGAGTGGTAAACATTCACCGTCTGGGGCAAGCAATGGTTGTAGTGGCGTCGGTATCGATCCTGCTCAACGCTTTCCTCCTGCCGAACTACTTGACGCTGTTGGATGAGAACGGCAAGCTGTCAGGTCTGCTGAAGGAGAACACGGTCGACGTGAACGTGCTCGTCAACTTCGGGAACGGAACGAGAAGGTGGTACAACAGCACGGTACTGCCCTCGGGCTCGTCCCTCTTCAACGCCACTGCCAAGCTCTTCGGGGACAATATGATCGTCGAGTCCAGCCCGTACGGGGTAATGATCATGAAGTTGGGAGGAGCGGGACCCTCGCCCGAACGTCCGAACATGTACTGGATATGGTTTAAGTGGGACTCAAATTCCAAGACCTGGATGATGGGTGACACGGGCGCTGATCAGCACAGACTCATCTCCGGAGAGTCGCTGGCTTGGGCTCTGGTTGACTTCTCTGATCTCAACGTTATCCCTAGCCCCTAGGGAGTTGTGCAAAGGTTTTTCACGATGTTCATCAGATCCAACTACGGGTTGAACCTCGGCGAGGCCCTCAGAGTCTTGGATGGGGTAGTGGAGCAGGATTTGGAGAGGCCGCGGTCCTTTCACAGGGGGCACGTGTTGCTGAGCGTCATGACGCTTGAGTCGGAAGTGGGCCTGTCGAGGGGCGACCTTCAGGTCATTCTTGGCTTGGGTGGTGGGTCCATCAGGAGCCTGATCAGCAGGTTGACCATGAATCACCTGACGGTCGCTTCGCCGAGCGGGATGAGGTTGAAGGGCCTGGGCGCAAAGGTCAAGGAGGCCCTGACAGGCAGGATGAAAGGTCCGACCGAAGTGGGACTGGATTACCTGCGGATGGACATGAGCAACGTGGCGTATCTTGTGAAGGATCTCAGCATATCCGAGGCGGAATCGATCAGGCTGAGAGACACGGTTGTGAGGTACGGAGGGACAGGCGCCACGACCTGCTGCGTCGGCGGTGACGCCATTTCCGTCCCAGGGGTGACCGAGAGTCTGGAGGACACCTCACCTACCGACGCGCTTGCCCTGAGGAAGCTCAAACCATCCAGCGGTGACGCGATCTTTGTTGCGTCAGCTCCCTCAAAGGCCGTTGCGGCATCAGCTGGCGTGGCGGCTCTGTTTGAATTCTTGCTGGAGAAGGGGCCAAGCCTCTAGCGTCAAGAGATCTGCGTCTTCCTCGATTCCCCCTTGTACGACGCCGCTACTGGATGGCCGCCATCTCAATTCCATATCTCTTGAGGAACCTGACCATGAAGGCGTGCCGTCTCTCCGCCAGATGCTTGCCAGTCTTGGTGCACATCATGCCCTTCAGCCTCAGAAGCTTTGAAGCGAAATGCCAAATCGCGGAGGGGTCTGGACCTGTCTTGTTCATCCTTAGCTTCGGCGGATCGTCGGGATCCCAATCCAATTCTCCCAATGACTCTCCCCTGTACCAGCCAATAAAGGCGAACGCTCTGGCAATCCCCCTCGCACCCATGGCCTCAAGGAAATCGGCATCTCTCAGTACTTTTGCCTCAAGTGATGAAGGTCGCCTTCCTTCAACGGCAGCCTCGTATGATGACTCCACTATCACATCCTTGACGGATCTAGTCCACTTCTTGGATACCCCCTCGGAGAGCAGGAATTCCTCGGCTTCCCTAGCTGATGCCAGATAATGGGGCACCCTTCCACTTTTGCTCCTCGGCACTGCATCGTGAAAGTAGGCCGCCAACGTCAACAGTTCCAAGTCAGCTCCTTCGCGTCTGCCGATCTTCTTGCAGAGCTTCGCTACGCAGACAGCGTGATCATACCGGTGAGAGATGTCTCCCTTTTTCATCAATGACTTGGACCGGCTCGCCACAGTTTGGGACAGTGATTTCGTTTCCGCCAACTCACCCTCCGTCGCGGCTCTTGGACTTATCTGCATTGCATTGTCGCACGACCGTATCAGCGAAAGGCCATACAAAAGCTCTTATCTCCTCATACCGCGAAAGGGTCGCGAGTACACCAATAGGTGAGAGAGCTGTGTTCGCGGTCGTCAAGGTTCCGGTTCTAGACATGAGGGCCAAACCCCAGAATGGATCTGGAAGGGTAAGTCAGGCGAGACTCGGGGACAACCTTGCCCTTGAGCAGAGAAGCGGAGAGTACTTTCAGGTTAGATCAGACGATGACTACAGGGGATGGGTTCGGGTCTCAGATGTTGTGGGGGCCAGAGGGGAGCGCTATGCTAGGAGAGGTGATGTGATGGTCGTCGACGCCCTGTTCGAGCCGGTTTCTTCCAGCCCCACCGATCTTCGACTGATCCAAGTCGCGCCAATGGGCAGCGTACTGCAGGTCTCAGGCCGGAAAGGCGGATGGCCAAAGGTTGTCCTGCCTGACGGGCAGATCGGATTTGCTCGTACGAGGGAAATCAGGAATGCTCGGAACCCGTTCCGAAGAGAGAGCGTGGGAAAGATAGTTCAAAGGGCGCTCACATTGGCCGGTGCGCCGTACTTGTGGGGAGGCACGACTCCGTGGGGGCTGGACTGCTCAGGATTCGTGCAGCTCGCCTTCAAGATGGGAGGATACCAGCTGTTGAGGGATGCCGACATGCAGTTCGATGGCAACGGGGAGGCAGTGTCCAAGCGAAATGCTAAGAGTGGCGACTTGTTGTTCTTCAGGGGGAGAAAGAGTCCGAAGGTTGGCCATGTCGCGATGTACCTTGGAAGGGGACTGATGATCCATGCGAGCGGAAGTAGAGGTATTGTCCTCGTGGAACCCGTCTCAAGGCTGGAGAAGTCGTTGGTAGGGATCAAGCGGATCGTCCGAGACAAGACAGATAGCCATCCCAAGCATCACACGTGAGAGGCTGCACCGATGTTCCTCACTGAGCTGGCGTTGGTGTCTCTGCTCGCGTTCTCGTACTTCATCGTATCGCTACCATGGCTTTGGAGGCCGCCTCCGAGACCAAGAGGAGTGAACGTCGGTGACGACCTCGCGCTGTTCATTTCTGACCTACATCTGGGCCGCACGGGCGACACGCCGAAGGAGTTCGTCTCGGTGCTCGACAAGACGAAGCCTACGAGCCTGATAGTCGTAGGGGACTTGTTTCACTCACCCTCCGTGGCGAGGTCAACTGATGACGCGAAGCGCTTAATCATCGATCTCTTGAGAAAGGCGGACCCCGAAGAGCGAATCAAGAAAGTGTTCGTGACCATGAGCGAGAACCACGACCCGAAGCTGGCCGAACGAGAGACGACGTTCGAGGCTGACGGAAGAGAAGTGATGCTGACTCGCGATCCTCTGATCATCGAGACCTCGGGCATTCAGATCTTGGCGGTTCACGGTGACTACTTCTGCAGTGACGGCTTGATCGCAGCCACAGTTGAGCTTGTGCTCTCATCGGTCGGAATCCGAGGAGCGATTGAGAGATTCTTGAGATTCAAGATCAGCAGGGACGGAGCCGACTGGATCGTGATGGGTCACACGCATGTGGCACTGCTGAATCAAGAACATAGGGTGGCCAACTGTGGCTCCTTCCACAGTCATTTCCTGAGGTCGGCGTCAGATACGGCTGTTCTGGTGGAAGGAGGGCTCGTCAGCTTGGTGACCAAGGGCTCAAATCGTTAAATCCAATACCTGATATCTATCAGCTGAATGGGCACAAGGTCCGAGGACATCGACAGAGCCGCGCGTGAAGCTGCGCCCATTGTGTCAGAGCACACGCACAGAACGCCGGTTTCATTGAGCAACTATCTCAGCGAAGCCTCCGGGTCTGATGTCTATCTCAAGCTCGAGAATCTCCAGAAGACCGGCGCATTCAAGATCAGAGGCGCGCTGAACGCTTGTTGGAGGGCAAGCCAGACCGGGTCAAAGCTGATAGTTGCGTCCTCGGCCGGAAACCATGCCCAAGGGGTGGCGTATTCATGCAAGGCGCTGGGTCTGACCGCGCACGTTTTCATGCCCGAGTTCGCTTATCCGAACAAGGTCGAGGCCACCATGTCTTACGGAGCGAAGGTTCACCAAGTTGGCGAAACGTATGACGACTGCTACGAGAAGGCAGTTGAGTTCGCCACGAAGGAAGGTGGCACTTTCATACACCCGTTCGATGACCTGAAGGTCATAGCCGGACAAGGGACCATCGCGTTGGAGCTCTTGGAACAAGCCCCACAGCTTGACGTCCTCATCGTCCCCGTCGGAGGGGGCGGCCTGATAGCAGGCGTTGCGAGCGTCTTCAAGAGGTCGAGCCCAAGCACCAAGATCGTCGGGGTGCAATCGAAGGAGTATCCAGCCTTCTGTGAATCATTCAGGCAGGGGAAGCGTGTAGACGTGCGGAGAGGCGTGACCATAGCAGATGGCATTTCAGTCAAGAGGCCGGGCAAGATCACACTCGAAGTCGCCCTAGACACGGTTGACGACATGGTGGCTGTATCGGACAACGACATCGTGAGGGCGATGTTCACCCTGCTGGAGAGGGGCAAGATGGTAACCGAACCAGCGGGGGCCGCAGGAGTCGCAGCGCTGCTTTCCAATCAAATAGACGTCTCCGGTAAGAAGGTCGGGATCATAGTGAGCGGAGGCAACGTGAATCCGCTGTTGCTCGCGCGAATCATAACCCAAAGCCTGAGGGAGTCGAAGAGGCTGACTAGGCTCTCCGTGAACATACCGGACAGACCCGGAGCCTTGAGGACTGTCCTAGGATGCGTGGCATCGGCCAGAGCGAATGTGGTCGACCTGGCCCACATCAGGCAGGAACCGGACGTTCCGCCGTCCATGGCAAGAGTGGAGATAATGCTGGAGGCCGTGGAAGGCGAATCGTTCAACAAGATCAGGGAATGCCTCTCCTCGAAGGGGCTGAGCTTTGAGATTCACTAGGGAAGAGAGCAGGATTGCGGTCATACTTCCCACAGTGAACGAGGCCGGAACGATCGGCTATTTGATGAGGAGGATTCTGTCACTGGATAGGAGAATCCGCATCTATGTGGTCGACGATGGATCAACTGATGGTACCGTGCCCATAGTCAAGCGCCTGGCAGAGAAGGCCGGTCGGCTGACTCTATATGAGAGGGAAAGCAGCAGGGGACTGGGAGACGCTCTCAGGTTCGGGCTGAGGAACGCCTTGGCCGACGAAAAGAACGGGATCCTCGTGACCTTAGATGCCGACTACAGCCACGACCCGTTCGACATACAGAGATTTCTGGAGACAGATGCAGACCTTGTCGTGGGATCGAGATACATCAAGGGCAGCAGAATACTGGGTTGGTCCTTCTTCAGGCGATTAATGTCCATGACCGCAAACTGGCTCGCTAGGACCCGCCTCGGGATCAAGGTCAAGGATGCAACATCGGGCTACCGGGCCTATAGCAGGAGCGTTGCAGAGCTTGTCGTCTCAGAATCGGCCCGCGACGGCTTCGAGTTCCAAGTCGAGGCGATCTGGCTTGCAGAGAAGGCGGGCTTTAGAATCACGGAGGCTCCGATTCGATTCAGCGAGAGAACTCTGGGTAGTAGCAAACTGGCCCCATTCAGAGAGATCACGTCGACACTGTCTTTCCTAGCATCTCCATCGAAGAAGAAGGCAACTCACACGTAGGCTATCATGTCTATCTCTAGGTCTACTGCCTTAGGGAGCGATGCCACTTGGACCGTGCTCCTAGCCGGATACGGCGGCCTAAAGACCTCTGAGTAGGCCTTGTTCATCTCGTCGAACTTGGACAGGTCAGTCATGAAAATCGTGACCTTCGTAACCTTCTCCAGAGAACTGCTCGCTTCTGCTAAGATCGCGGTAGCATTCCTGATGATAGTCTCGAACTCGGTGCGGATGCTTCCCGTCACGAGATTGCCATCAGGTGTGATCGGGATAAGACCAGAAAGGAATACAAAACCATTGACGACAATCGCCTGAGAGTAGGGCCCTATGGGCCTAGGAGCTTTCGCGGTCTCTACTGCTCTTTTCATGACGTGACGAGCCAACATACGATAATAAGAGTTGAACTAGAAGGCCTCCAATCAGCCGTACAGACTAGAGAAAGGTTTAGAACGCACCCGAATTCTGAGGAGCTGCGACGAAGCATGGGTACGATAAGCATAGAGGACTTCGCAAAGCTCGACATCAGAGTGGGAAAAGTACTGAAGGCGGAGCAACTCAAAGGGTCTAGCAAGCTCATCCAGCTCACTATTGACCTAGGACAGGAACAGAGGACAGTGGTAGCTGGAATCGCCGAGACTCACAAGGCAGAGGAACTAGTGGGCAAGAGCTTGGTCATCCTCACAAACCTAGCTCCAAGGAAGCTGATGGGCGTGACGTCCGAAGGTATGGTCCTAGCGGCTGAACAGGGCGGCAATGTGTATCTTCTGACGGCTGATGGTAACTCACCTGCTGGTGCAAAGGTTCTGTGACATGCTCACCACCCCTGAAGGGTGGGCTTCCTGCTTCTCCGACGATGCTATCGCACCGTCTCCGCAGGCGTTACTTCCGCTGTGCCCCAGCGTAGCCCTTTTGAGTATGTTTATTGCGGCATTCAGATCGCGGTCTATTGACAACCCGCATACGAGGCAGACATGCTGCCTGTCCCACAGCGTCTTGTCAACCACCTGCCCGCACCTGCTGCACACATTTGATGTGTTTTCCGGTTCGACAAACACCACCCTGCAACCAGCGCCCTCCGCCTTGTAGCAGAGCATGTTTGTGAACGTCCCCCATGCCGCGTCGTTGATGTTCTTGCCGTGTCCGTTCATGGCCATGTCTTGAGAATTCAATTTTTCGGCGGCTATGAGGGAATACGCCGAGACTAGCTTGGTCGAGATCTTGTGCAGGAAATCCCGTCTGGCGTTGGCCACCTTTTCGTGCAGCCTTGCGACTTTTGCCCTCGCCTTCCGCCTGTTTTTACCGCCCTTGACCTCTCTCGATAGCCGCCTCTGTTGAAATACGAGCCTGTCCTCCCACTTTTTCAGGTGGTGGGGGTTTTTGATTTTGGTTCCGTCTGACAACACGACGAAGTTTACCAGCCCCAAGTCCACGCCAACCGCTGGGCCGTTATTTTGCTTCTGTTCGGTTTCTGGTTCTTCTGCCGTGAATATCGCAAACCACTTGCCCGAGGGTTCCCTCTTGATTGTCAGGGTTTTGATTCTCTCATTTATTTCTCTGTGTTTCTTGATGCTGATCTCGCCGAACGGGGTGACTCTTAATTTGCGGCCAAGCGAGAAGCCGAACTGGGGATAGACAAGACTTTTCATCCTGTCAAAAGACTTGAACCTCGGAAAGCCGCATCTCTTGCCCTCCTTCTTCATCCTTACCTTTCGTTTCAGGGCATCAAGCAATCGATCCACCAGCTCTTGGGCCACTTGAGAGTACAGTCCTTTGTCTCTGACAATACCACGCAACTCTTGCCGGGACGGGAAATTCTTTTCGGCCTCGTACTTTCTCTTGACGGTTGAAAGCATCTCATTCCACAGTCCTTTCGACAGCCAGAGGTGGTGCTTCATCTCCTGCTTCTTGAGCCTTCGATGGGTAGATGCGGAACTTGTATGCTTTCATCTATATCCCCTTCTGCTTCTCGATGTACTGCTCAATTACCTGCGAGCTTACATCGCCAGCAGTCGAAACGAAGTACGAACGAGTCCAGAGCGTCGGTAGCCTTGTGCGGAGTTCTGGAAATTCCTTTCGCAGAACGCGTGAGGAGTACCCTTTTATCTCGCCGATGATTCGATTCGCCGAGAGGATCGGGTTGCCTTGGATGAAAAGGTGAACGTGATCCGGGTTCACCACGAGCTTGATGACATTACACCCCAGTTGCTTTGCTTTTTCATGAACCAACCAGATCAACCTCTTTTTTGTGGCACCGTTCAAGACCTTTCGCCTGTACTTCGGGCACCACACAAAGTGGTAATTCATCTGGTGCACGCATGTTATCGAGCGGTTGTAACCATGTACCATTCGATAACACCCCGCGATATGACATTAGATACGGCCCCCCTATAAAAGTATAGCGGAATCGGCCTTCGGCGCGCGATTCATCCCACGCCACGGCTGAAGCCCGTGGGGTTTCTCGCTCGATTCCGTTCTAAGTAACTGGCTACCAAGCCCGATTCGAGTATTCAACAGTTATATCGAGCGGTCGGAGATAGGTCCTGATCCTCATGCGCATCGCCTTTTTTGCGTGGGAATATCCACCCATGGTAGTGGGAGGGCTTGGGACCTATGCCTCCTATATGACTCGGGAACTCGTGAAGAAGGGCAACGATGTCACGGTGCTTTCGATGAACCCGGGGAACCTACCCACTAGGCAGGTTCTTCAAGGCGTTGAGGTCCACAGGCCGCAGATCATCGACATTACGAATGTGTTCCCCATCTTCATCACCCAAGACATAGTCGGCTGGGGGCCGTCGACCAAGTTCTTCAACGATATCCTGATGTACAATGTCCTTGCGACTTCTAAGCTGGTGAACCAACTGGAGAAAGAGGAGAAGACCGGCCACCAGATCGTCGCATTCCACGACTGGCTGAGCGCGATAGCGGGCATCAGCATAAAGAATGGGCTCCCGAAAATGCCCACGGTGTTCCACGTTCACTCTACTGAGTTCGGAAGAACTGGAGATGGATCCAAGATCATAGACCACCTAGAGTTGGAGGCTGCGATGTCAGCCGACAGGGTCATCACGGTCAGCTACGCGATGAAAGATGACTTGGAGAAACACGGATGGCCCACCGAGAAGATCTCGGTTGTCTGGAACGGCATCGATGTGGACAGGTATGACCCGAAGACGGTCAACGCAGATCAGGTCGCGCAGCTCCGAAAGTCATATGGCATAGCCGATGATGAGAACATGCTGCTCTTCGTGGGCAGGTTGACGTGGGTCAAAGGAGTGCCAAACCTCATCCAAGCCATGCCGGAAGTCCTGGCTGAGTTCCCGAAGACGAAGCTAGTGATACTAGGAAAGGGCGAACAGCAGGGTTCTCTCCTTGAGACCGCCGAGAGACTCGGGGTCTCCAAGAACGTGATAGCTAGGTTCGAGTTCGTCCCAGAGGAGGAAAGAATCGCCCACTATGCAGCTGCCGACCTCGCCGTATTCCCCAGTACATACGAGCCCTTTGGAATAGTGTGCCTCGAGGCGATGTCAATGGAGAAGCCGGTCGTGGTTGGCGCATCGGGTACGGTAGGGTTCAGAGAGCAGGTCGTATCTTCAGGTCCGGATCAGAACGGCGTCCACGTCAACGGCAACGACCCTCACGACATTGCCTGGGGAATAAAGGCGACGCTGAGCGATCCGAATGCGAGAAAGATCTGGGGAAAGAACGGAAGGAGGAGAGCGCAGATGTACTTCACCTGGGAGACCGCAGCGGCCCAGACTGTCGGGATCTATCAGAAGGTCATGGATGGATCGGAGGGGGGCAAGTAGTTTCCTAGCTCGCCCTTGGGAGTCTTCTTGTGACCTCCATGGCATTGTGCTCATACCATGCCAGTCTCTTCTCTGAACTGCAACCTGTAGAAGGAACTGTATAGTCCTCCCTTCTCCATGAGTTCATCATGGGTCCCCCTCTCGACGACCACACCCTTGTCGAGCACCAGTATCTCGTCACACAGCCTGATGGTCGACAGTCTGTGTGCGATTATTATCGTCATTCTGTTCTGGAGGAGGTGTTCTAGAGCGCGCTGTATCACTAGTTCAGTATACGGGTCGATTGAGGATGTTGCCTCATCGAGCACCAGAACCTCGGGGTCCGTGAGCAGAGTCCTTGCGAAGCTGATCAGTTGTCTTTGGCCAATCGAGATGTTCGATGAACCCTCCGTTATCATGTACTTGTAGCCGTGCGGGAGCTTCTCAATGAAGTCGTGAGCACCGATCGACTTGGCAGCATTGACCACCTCTTCATCCGACGCCTCTGGTTTGCCGAACCTTATGTTGTCCTTGACTGAGATGGGGAACAAGAAGGAATCCTGAAGCACTATCCCCATGTGCCTTCTCAGCGAGGAGAGCGAGACTTCCCTAATGTCGTGACCATCTATAAGTATCCTTCCCTTGTCCGGGTCGTAGAACCTGGCCAGCAGGTTTATCGTGGTGCTCTTTCCAGCACCGGTTTCTCCTACTAGGGCCAGCTTCTTCCCACGAGTTAGTGTAAAGGACACTCCCTTCAGCACCGGGACTCCGGGTTCATAACCGAAGGCGGCATCTTCGAACCGGACTTCTCGTATCATGGGAGCTCGACCCTCCTCTCAATAGGTGCTTCCACAACCTCAGCTTTCGTGTCTATGAGGTCAAACAGCCTTTCTATCGCTGCCATGGCGGACTGGTATTGGTCGTACATCGTCATCAGATCCATAAGCGGCATGAAGTAGTTGAACTGGTACTCGGTGAAAGCCACGAGAACGCCTATGGTCACGGTCCCAGCTATGGCCAGCTCGGTTCCGTACCATAGGATCGCCACGGTGCCGATGAGCCTCAAGGACATGATGAGTGGCATGTACGATGACGAGATCAACAACGCCCTAGAATTCGCCTTGACGGTCTCGCCCTGTTGTTTCTCGAAGTTGTCTTTCGCCTGCTTTTCTCTTACCAGTGATTGTATGACCTTGATACCGGCCAGATCCTCCTGCATCCTGGCGGTCAAACCAGCCGTCACCGCCGCTGCCTTCCGATAGGCCGCTCTTGAGTACTTTCCGAGATACCATACAACGAGCAGGGAAACCGGCAACATCACTAGTGCAAGAGTGGCCAGTCTGTAGTCGAGCAGATACATCATAAGGAACGAACCCAGTATTGAGGAGGCATCCAAGAGAATGCTTGTCAACCCAACTCTCAGAAATATCCTGACAGTGTTCGCATCATTGATGGGCCTTGAGATGATCCTACCTATCTCGCCTTCCGAGAAGTAACGCAGCGATATGAACTGCAACTTCCCCATTATGTCATCTCTCATATCAGACACAACGTTCTCTCCGACCAGCCGCATTCGGTATGTCTGCACGTACTGGAAGACGTAGTTGGCTAGAACAACAATGACGAAGATCGGGATCCACCAGGTGAAACCCGAGAGATCTCCCGGGATGATGATCTTGTCAATGGCCAGCTCGTGCATGTACGGTGAGGCGAGGCCGGTCAACGAAGTGAAGAGGATCGAGGTTATCCCAAGGAATAGACTTCTCCTGTGTTTCTCCGCGTAGCCGTATACTCTCTCCAGCAATACTCTGTCCTGCGTGGTTCTCTTCCTGCTCTCTTCCTCTCTCGTCGAGAATGCTCCCCATGGGCCGGACATCGCTCAGGACCCCTCCCTGTTGGTGTTCTCAGGAGCCTTGCCGAGGAACTGAGTCTCGTATACTCGCTTATACGTACCGTTGGCGGCCATGAGTTCGCTGTGCGTTCCGAATTCTATGATCCTTCCATTGTCGAGCACCAATATCCTGTCAGCGTTCTTGATCGTGGAGAGCCTCTGAGCGATTATGAACGTGGTTCTAGACTTCGTCGCCTCTTCAACCGCAGATTGAATCTCTTGTTCAGTCCTCGCATCGACGAAGGAAAGAGAATCGTCCATTATCAGGATCTTGGGGTTCGCGATCAGTGCCCTAGCTATGGTTATCCTCTGCTTCTGACCACCCGAAAGCGTTACGCCTCTCTCTCCTACCACGGCCTCGTACTTGCTGGGAAGCGACTCTATGAAGTCGTGGATTCTAGCAGTCTTCGCGGCCTCAATCACTTCCTCTAGAGAGGCATCTGGTTTCCCGAGCGCTATGTTGTCCCTTATCGTCCCTGAGAAAAGGAAGACATCCTGCAGGACGACGCCGACCTGCTTTCTGAGCGAGGAGAGCCTGAACTTCTTCACATCGATTCCGTCAATCAGTATCCTTCCGGAGTCAACGTCGTAGAACCTAGGAATCAGGTAGATCAGCGAGCTCTTGCCAGACCCGGTCGCCCCCAGAATGGCTATCTTCTCGCCCGGGCTTACGGTGAAGTTGACATCAGTCAACACAGGCCGTTTCCTAGAGTAGCCAAAGGTCACATTCTCGAACTGCACCTTGCCCTCGCTGACGGTCATGTCCTCAGCACTGGGCAAGTCCTCGACCGTCTTCTGTGCATCTGTTACCTCAAGAACTCTCTCAAGTCCCGCCGAAGCGTTCATCCACGTCCCGAGCAACATGCTGAGGTCCCGGAGTGGGAAGGACATTCTCATCATGTAGCGAGCGAAGAGGACTATGTTCCCTACCGTGAATGCCATCCCCGCAGAGTCCGTCGAGAGAGCAGCGTAGACATAGACCAGGGTTATCCCGAGGCTGAGTATCGTCGATGAGATCGGCATGTATTCGGCCTGGATCTTGCCTGCAGTGATCGCCGTATCAACGTACACTTGCTCCACTTGCTTGAAACCGTCCACCATGTCATTCTCCCTTCTGAATATGCGCACGGTCTTCATGCCAATGATGTTCTGCTGGATGTAGGAGCTCAGCTTCCCCAATATCAGCTGCATGTTCCTGAACAGCGGCATCGTGTTCACCCAGAGGCGAGTGGTGAAGAAGAAGATCAGCGGCATCGTGGCCAGAGGGATGAGCGTCATTGTCGGACTCACTGAATGGAGTATCAAGAGTATGCTCGCTACCAAGAAGATGGTGTTGAAGATGGTTCCGAGCCAGGTCCTCACGAAAGCGTCGACTACCTGCAGGTCCATTGTCGCCCTTGAGATGAGGTCGCCGACCGCTGTCGAGTCGTAGAAACTGAACGACTTCTCCTGTAGTGACGAATAGTACTCGGACCTTATGTCCCTAACAATGTACTGCGACATCACGCCTTGGATGTACGCCATTGCGAAGGCGCAAAGACCAACCCCCACTCCAGAAACCAGAATCATGGCTAGGTAGCCCAGAAGGAGGTCATACGCCCCGCCACCGATCACCTTGTCTATTATCAAGGACGTATACAGCGGTTCGAGTGTAAACAGGTAGGACCTCACTACAGAGAGACCCACTGTCAGGAGTATGTATAGACCATACTTCCTGTGATACGCCAGCAGCCTCTTCAGTGCTGACGCTGACTCCTTGAAGCTCTTCCTTGGCTTCAGGGCCTTCACGTAGTCAAGCAGTGGTTTGGCTGCACTCATCCCCGCGCGACCCCTCAGTAGGCGGTATAAGAATTGCACGTCCTACTTTTCCAGACCGCGGAATGCTGTCTGAGTCGCAACAGGGAATCCACGACTATTCCTCCAGCAGGGCGTTCAACACGGACAGCCATGCTTCCGCTGTATTCCCCGTGTTGTAGCCGCCACCCCCCAGCGTCAACAGTCTGCCGTTGGCTTTCTGATCGGCGACTTCTCTAGCGGCCCGCGTCATCAGCATGTGAGCGTTCTTGGAAAGAGACAGGTCAGCTATCGGGTCACCTCTCAGGCAATCGGCTCCAGCCTGCAGCATCACGAGTTCCGGGCGCGAGTCTCTCAGGAAGCCTGAGACCGTTCCGAGCTTGGACTTGAAGTAATCATCTTCAGCCCAGGGCGGCAGAATCACGTTTCTCTTGGAGCCAATCGCGTTGGGCCCACCGGTCTCGTACTCGAATCCTGTGCCGGGATACAGATGCCTCCCGTCTTCGTGGAAGTCCAGCGTCAGAACATCGTCGTCATCGTAGTACGCATACATCACTCCATCTCCGTGGTGGGCATCAATGTCGATGTAGAGGACGCGTCCTAGGCCCCAGTTCCTTCGAGCACTCTCTATCGCCACTGCTATATCATTGAAGACGCAGAAACCGGCCGCATGATCCCTCCTAGCGTGGTGAAGCCCTCCCATGGGGTTGAACGCATACCCTCGCCTTTCAATCGTTCGCTTCAAGCACTCTAGCGTCGTCCCCACTACGTACTTGGCAGCCTCGTACACTCCCTTGAACGCAGGTGTGTCCTCGTCGTCTAACAACCCGACTGGGTTGGCCGAGCTTTCACGGACGAACTCCACGTACTCAGGAGCATGAAAGAGAAGAAGCTCGTCTTCGGTGGCCATTCTTGGAGCCACGATGCTGACCCTTGGATCTCTGAGGATGCCTGATTCCTCGCATCTTCTGAAGAACGTCGCAATCCTCGTTGAGTTCATCGGATGATCCCGGCCAAAGTCGTATCTGAGCAGTTCGTTCCCGTAGGCGAGTGAGACCATGGGTTCGGGGGCCATTCCGTCTTGATACGATTGCGTATCGTTTATATCCGTAAGGCTGGCGGGCCGATGCATGGATCACTCGACCGCGATGATGACCGGTCCTGAGTTCAGGTATCGCGTCAAGCAGTCGTCAATGGGTCTGATTCAGGTGGGTGGCCTGAGGGATCACGGACCTCACCTTTCGTCTGGCGTGGAGTGGGAGTTGCTCGACACCTATGCTGCCGACGCGGCGCAACGCCTGCACCCATACATTCTTCGCGCGCCTCCAGTCGTACAAGCCATGGGCGAAAGAGCGCTCTTCCCTGTTGCCGCTGAAACGCTGAAAGCCACACTTGCTGACGCCGTAGCGAAGATCGCCGCCCTAGGCATAACCCGCGTTGCAGTGCTCTGCGCGTCCGAAGCCGAGCTTGAGACCATCAAGGCAGCGACCGAAGGTGCGAAGGCGAAGGTCAAGATCCTGCCCCTGTGGGAACTCTACCCCAAGCTGAAGGAACTCGAAGGAGAGGATCCGAAGGGGATAGGGAATGTGTTCCTCACCGCCCAGTTGCTGAACCTGAGGCCCGAGATGGTGAAGACCGACAACATGAAGTACGCTGACGCGTCGTTTGGTGTGGCGGGAGATCCGAAGAAGGCAACACCCGAGATCGGCAAAGCCGTTTTCGATCAGACGTTTGAGACCTTGGTCGCGGCCCTAGACAACTTTATGCGTGAGTAAGCTGGCAACCGAAGGGGCGCGACGATCTGAAGCACCCCGTTGGAGTACGTGGTCCTGACACGCTGCCACAGAAGTGGCAGCCCCAAGAAGAAGGTCAGCTCCTTGCCCTTCACCGTTTTCAGTTTCAGCCAGCAACCGTCGTAGCGGAGGCTGTTCAGCGAGACCAGATCCGGCGCGGTTGTGATGAGCATACGAGCCTGGCCGTCCATGACCCAGACTTCCTCCAGCCTCACCGGCGCTCGCCTCTTCCTAGCAGCCTTGGCGGTTTCCGGAACGAAAAGCTTGATCCTCAGGATGTACCCTAGCACTCCATCCTTGAACGCCTTGCTGACAAAGTAGTTGCCCACGATCTTGTCATCGTCCAGCTTGTTCAGAAGGCTCTCAAGATCCTTGTTGGATCTGAAGAAACGGCGGAAGTGCTCCTCGAAATCGTCCGTCATCGGACTGAAGCGCCTGTTTCCCCGCCCCCTTAAAAACCTACCCCAGATTCTCCATCTAGTAGGGCAGGGAGGCTAACCAAGGATAGAGTTCCTGGAGCTTTCTCATGGCCTCGTCAACCTCTTCTTTGGGGTACTCGTAAGGTAGCAGCTTGCCCGCCAGGTAGTCTTCATACGCCTGAAGATCCAAGTGGCCGTGGCCCGACAGGAGGAACAGCAACGTCTTCTGCTCGCCTGTCTGCTTGCACCTCAGCGCCTCGTCGACTGTCGCCTTGATGGCGTGCGCTGACTCAGGAGCCGGGACTATGCCCTCGGACTTGACGAAAACACTTGCTGCGTCGAAGACCTCGATTTGGTTGTAGGCTACCGCCTCCACCTTCTTCTCGACTGCCAACACTCCCAGCGTGGGAGCCTTGCCGTGGTACCTGAGACCCCCTGCGTGGATGGGCGGGGGAATGAACTCGTGGCCCAACGTGTACATCTTGACGAGCGGGGTAAGCCTGGCAGTGTCGCCGTGGTCGTACGTGTACTTGCCCTTGGTGATCGAGGGACAAGCAGTCGGCTCGACAGCGACCAGCCTAGCGTCCTTGGGAGCCTTGCCCGAAACCTTGTCGTAATAGAAGGGCCAGAAAAGACCGGAGAAACTGCTGCCGCCTCCTATGCAGCCGAAGATGACATCCGGGTAGTCGTCAGCAATCGCCATCTGCTTCTGCGTCTCAAGCCCGATCACAGTCTGGTGCATGAGCACGTGGTTGAAGACGCTGCCAATCCCGTACTTGGCACCTTCGTGGGTGAGTGTGTCCTCGACTGCCTCGCTGATGGCTACTCCTAAGCTGCCGGGATGGCCCGAATTCTCCTTGAGCAACTTCCTGCCTACCTCGGTGTTCTGGCTCGGACTGGGAAAAACCTCTGCGCCCCAGAGCTCCATCATTGTACGCCTGTACGGCTTCTGGTCGTAGCTGGCCCTGACCATGTAGACGGTACAACCAATGCCGAAAATGTTGCAGCCGAACGACAGCGCCGATCCCCACTGCCCAGCGCCAGTCTCCGTGGTCATGCGTTGAGTGCCCTCCTTCATGTTGTAGTAGGCCTGCGCGACCGCAGTGTTGACCTTGTGGCTGCCCGCAGGACTCGTGCCCTCATATTTGTAGTAGATCCTCGCCGGGGTCTTGAGCGCCCTCTCCAATCTGAGTGCCCTGTACAGCGGAGTTGGCCTCCAGAGCCTGTACACGTCCCTCACGTCCTCGGGGATGTCCACCCAGCGTTCCTGAGTGAATTCTTGCTCGAGTATCGCCTTTGGGAAGAGCCTCGGCACCACGCCTGGTCCAGGCCCCTTCGTGGCAGGGTCTATGACTGGCGGCAGCTTGCGGGGCAGATCCGGGAGGATTGAGTACCATCTCCTCGGTATTTCTTCCTCGCTCAACACTATCTTGGTTGTTGTGCGACGTACGGTTTCTGACATTACACCCACTTCTTGTACCCCGCGCCCCAGAACAGAGCAATATAAGCTTGTTCCACGGGACTGACCTCGGGTCACTCAGTGGCTGCGAAGCAAGCGAGCTCAAACAAGGCGGTGACTCTCTTGTCATCAGGAGCATGATCCGAAACACCGTGCTCGGAAGACCAGAGTGCCCTGTTCTGTGCGAGTCACGCAAACGGAATCACTCCTCCGACCCAGCCAGAGCCATGGCCTCTCGCGAATCGGCAATGTCTTCTTTGTGACAGATATTGACTCCACCGAAAATGGCTGAGGTCTTATAAACACCCTAAGGGCTTTCTTCCGAGAAGAGATTCGTTTGTGGAGCACCATCAAGGCCAAACTTCAGAAGTATCCGAGCAGGGAGAAGGTCGTCAAGCTGATGGTCGAACTCGGCATGTCTGTGAACGAGAAAGGCGAGATGTTTCTAGGACCAGTGGAGGTCTCCTATTCGAAAGTGGCCAAGGCGGCAGGAGTCGACAGGCGCGTGGTCAGGGAAACAGCCAAGTTCCTGAAGAATGATTCCGAACTGGCTCCCATCTTCAAGAAGATCAAACCGATCGGCCCGTCACTCGTTGGCATCGCGGGCATGCTCGGGATGGGCATACTTGAGGTAAGGGCTGACCCCACCAAGCCTGGAATAGTAACGGGGGTCTCCGGTGCAATCTCAAGAGCCGGCGTCAACATCAGGCAGATCATTGCTGACGATCCCGACCTGGTGCCGGACCCGAAGCTGTACGTAGTGACCGAAAAGAAGGTGCCCGGGAAGGTCATTGAGGAGATCCTAGGTTTGCCCTTCGTCGCTTCAGTCTCAGCAATGTGAAAGCGACTTGACCGATCCTGCGACGGTAGCGGTTTGCTGTCGCGAGACCCAGACGGGGCAAGTCGTCACGACCTTCGAGGAATGCACGACCGCCGTGATTGTGTCAACTTCAGACAAGCGAGTGTTGCGTGTGGTGTCATTGACTTCAGGAGATCCCCGGCCAAACCTAAACAAGTCAGCTAGGCTCAGAGATGAAAGGCCAACTACAGTGATAGCGTCAGCGATTGACCCGTATTCCCTTGTTTCGCTCTCGGCCAAGGGCATCGAGGTCAGGTTGGTCGATGATGGAGTGACCGCAGAGATTGCACTCCAACTATACAACGACAACAAGACCGGCCTTGCGTGTAACGTGAACCGACCTAAAGAGAGCTGAGCTTGCTGAAGACCTCCGGTCTGACGAATCTGGAAAGCGCCAGCACAACCGCGTCCTCGTAGGCGTGTGTTCTCGTCAGCTTTCCACCAGTCAGAATTCCGACCGCGCCAAGAGAGTGCTTCGTGCCCTCCGAGTTCGTCACCTCGTCCATCACGTCGCCGAGTTCAATGCCCGACTCCAGTCTCTTCACGAGCCCGTCTGGCGCCAACCACAGTGGAGTTGTGGACACGCCTTCCTCTGCCTGCCGGTTCACGACGCAGCAGACCGCCCCTATGTAGTACGACCCGAGAAGCCCCAGTAGCCCACCCTCCAATCCAACCCCGAAGTCTGCGTCGGTAGTCTCCTGTGCTCCCCTTGCCCTGTTCCTCGCGCCGATCAACGATTCGATGCCCACGGGTTGCCTACTCACGCCCGAACCAATGCTCACCGATCTGACATCACATTCTATGCCGAGTCTTTGGACAGCACCCAGAGTCGCGTTGTACTTCACCTTTGACAGAGAACCGACGGCAATCAGCATGTGCCACGCGCTGCCAATGGACAAATAAAGTTCCCCCTGACAGGCACGCCGTAATGCAGCAGAGCGTAGCCGCTGTCATGAGAGGTCGGAGGGCCATCCAAAATGCTGACTGATGAGGTGACCGTCTGGAGATGAACTGGCCGGAAAGTGTCACGGTTCTCTGTGGCGGAGTCGGAGGCTCACGGTTCCTGAGGGGGCTCGCCCAAGTCATCGAGAACGAGAGAATAACCGCGGTCGTCAATACTGGAGACGACATTGTGCTCCACGGCCTGCACATCTCACCCGATGTCGACATAGTTCTGTATTCGTTGGCGGGACTGATCGACGACCAGAGGGGATGGGGAATCAGGGGTGATACCTTCCGGTGCCTTGAGGCCATGGGGAATCTAGGGATGGAAACTTGGTTCGCCCTAGGCGACAGGGATTTGGCTACGCACATCCTCCGCACAAGGTTGCTAAGCCAAGGTAGGACCCTTTCTGAGGTCACGCGCGAACTCGCCCGCAGGCTCAACGTCAGGTTGAGAGTCATCCCGATGACGGACCAGAGGTTCGAGACACGGGTCAAGACCCCGAGCGGCTGGATGAACTTCCAGGAGTACTTGGTCAAACGGCAGATGCGAGACGACATCCTCCGGCTGGGGTTCTTGGGTAAGAGTAAGGCCCGACCCGCTCCAGGCGTCCTGAGATCCATCTCTAGGTCAGACCTGCTCATACTGCCACCGAGCAACCCATTCGTGAGCACAGGGACAATCCTTTCCCTACTAGGAGTGAAGGAAGTCGTCGCCGACAGGAAGGGTCCTACGATAGCGATCTCGCCGGTCATCCGGGGCAAGGTGGTGAAGGGACCGCTTGCGAAGATGATGCGGTCGCACGGAATGCAGGTCTCAAGCCTGTCAGTGGCCCGCATGTACGAAGGGCTGTTGGACGGGTTCGTGCTGGACAACCGCGACTTCAGGTTCAGGGATCAACTCAAGCGAATCGGAATGGAGATGCTGGCCACGGACATCATGATACCGGCCCTAGAGTCAAGCAAGAGGCTGGCCAGAGAGGTCCTAGAGTTCTCCAAGACGCTAGCCTGACCTGCGCCCTAGAGCCGCAACGTTAAATCCGGGCGAAAACCACCAACCAACATGCGGGCCAAGTCCATTGCCTTCATCGCGCTGATGGGAGCACTGGGCAACGTCTTCGGTTTCTTCCCGATAACGATCCCGACCGGGAGCATTCCCGTCAGCGTTGTCGTCAACTTCTCCCAACTTCCCGCGCTTCTGACCGCAGTGGGCGTTGGATCATTGGAGGGAGGCCTTGTTGGGCTTCTCGCTACACTTGCTTCCACGATACTGTACATCAGAAACCCCTTCGTACCGGTGGGCAACTTCATTCTAGGATACGCGGCCGGCTACTTCGCTAAGAAGAGGCGCCCTGTCCTGTCGTGCCTGCTGGGTGAACTCGTCGAGAGTCCGTTTTTGTGGGCATCAATGATAGTGTGGTCTGGAATGGTGATGGGGATCACATTCGAGATTCTACTGCCGATAGTCGTGACTGTGAACGTGAAGGCGTTCGTCGAGGTGCTTGCCGACAGCCTAGTGATAGAGCTTCTCCTCAGCAGGGAGGACATGAGGAAGTCGCTCACTCTCTTCAGGCTTGACTGACCCAATGGCTCAATTCGCGGTGCTGCCAGTCAAGGAACGCTCTCTATCAAAGACTAGGTTCGGTGCCGTCCTGAACCAAGAGCAAAGAGCGACTCTCTCCAAGTGCATGCTGCTCGACACGGTTGACTCAATGATCAGCTCTCACGTATTCAGAGGCATCACCCTGTTGACGCCTGAGCCTGATGAATGGAAGGGGGAAGTCACGCCAGCCGTCCGAGTAGTCGGCACGACAATCGCCGGGCTAAACCAGAGCATCTGGAAATACATACAGACCCAAGGACTGGCCGAAGGCGATTCTCTCAGCGTGATCCTTCCAGATCTTCCGGCATCCGGGAAAGAAGACTTCCTTGAACTGGAGAAGGCTCTTGAGGTCGAAGGATCTACGGTCATCGCGCCAGACAGACACCTCACTGGCACGAACGTATTGGGTGGGAGACATCCGCTCACCTGGAGACCGATGTTTGGGGCGGACAGCTTCCGCAGACATTTGACGAGCCTCCTAGACAAGGGTGTACAGCCACGGATTCTGTACAGAGATGGTCTGATGCGTGACGTTGACGACGTTGATGACCTCGTCGAGCTGCAGAGTAGAGAACAACTGGGAAGAAGGACCAAAGAATTCATGATGAGCGACGCGAGCCCGATCGATGCCGCTCGACTGAAATGATCTTCCGACGTTGCCTGTAGAGGTTCAACAATCCAGCCACTCTGAGCGGGATGAGATTGGCGCAATAGGAACAGAGAACGCTTCTACGCCCTGTAGGGAGGAATTGGATAGTACTGCGGAGGAGGCGGCGGAGGAAGAGGCCTCTGCCTCTTGGGAAGGATGCGGATCAGTAGAAAGCCTGCCAGAAAGCCACCGATGTGCGCCCAATAGGCAACGCCCGACACGTCAGGAGTAGAGGCATACAACAGCTGGTAGAGGAACCAGACGCCGAGGAAGAAGGTCGCGGGTATCCTGGCGATGTAGAAGAAGAAGCCAAGCGTCACGACAGTTCTTATGCGCGCGTACGGATACAGCACGATGTAGGCGCCCAGTACACCGGAGATGGCTCCTGATGCGCCTATGGCCACCATCTGTAAGTATGGGTCGGATAGGAAGTCCGCAGCCGTAGCGGCAAGCCCGCACGCGAAGTAGAACAGGAGGTACTGGACGTGTCCCAAGGCATCCTCAATGTTGTCACCGAAGACATACAGGAAAAGCATGTTGCCCAATATGTGCAGGATATCAGCGTGAATGAACATAGATGTGAATATGGTCAGTACCGCAAAGATATCGATGGAGGGAAGTGAGCCGGAAAGGTTCCCCGCCGTGAAGCCGTACCTCGTGATGAACCGATCCTGCGCCCCCGGAGGAAGCATGATTTGATACAGGAAGACCAGGACGTTCACCGCTATGAGTAGGTAGTTCATGACGGGCGTGGAGCGAGAGCGGTTCTCGTCCCCTAGAGGTATCATGCGGGATCGTCAACACGCTCGTATGACTTAAAAACGTATTTTCAGTCGGTGGGGCAATGGCAAAGAAGACAGCCCTTGTCGTGAACGACGACGGAATTCGATCCCCCGGGCTGAGGTTGATGGCGGAACTCACGAGCACGCTCTGGGACGCCTGTGTGGTCGCGTCCAAAGAGGAACAAAGCGGGACAGGCAAGGCGATATCAATGGGCGTCATCAGTGCCGAACGGTACGAGTACGACATGGGGATACCGGCGTACGCAATCGGAGGAACTCCGGCCGATGCGGTGTTGCTGGGGATTGACCACCTCATGCCCGAGAAACCCGACATAGTTCTCTCGGGCGTCAATCTGGGCCCCAACTTGGGCATTGAGGACTTCTTGGACTCAGGTACAATAGGGGCGTCTATCGAAGCCGCCATACACGGAATTCCCACTGTTGCGGCGTCGCTGGCCATATCGAAGGACGACAAGCTGAAGGGCAGATACGGGTTCGGTTGCGCAAGGGATCTGCTGCAACAGCTGTTCACGGTCATAAGCTCAGAATATAACCCAGTGGCTCCGGGAGAAATCGTCTCGCTGAACGTACCCTATCCTGACTGTCGCGGAGTGGCGGCTTCTAGAGTGAGCGCGAGGACGATGGACAACATTCACATAAGAACAGGAGGCGGCTACACGATAAGGCCCTGGGACATGTCGCTCTATGGAGAGGGCGAGCCAGATTCGGACATAAACGCCGTAGTCATCCAGAAAAAGGCGTCAATCAGCGTAGTCAACTTGAATCTGGAGTCGCGTCAAGGGGTCGCGGCCAGACTCGTCGAAGGACTATCCCTGAGCAAGTGAGCTCTTGGCGGTCAAAGAGGGATTGGTTCCCCTACCGTCGGGAGATAGACTTCGGATCCAAGATCCCTGAAATACCTCACTGCCATCTCAGGATGTTCACCGTGTATTGGGACGACTACTCTGGGCTTGACTTCGGACAGGAATCGCCTTAGGTCCATTGGCATCGCATGGCCGGACGCATGCACTTTGTAGGCCGGCATTCCTATGGCGTCCAGCCAGTTCATCAACCTGTCGTAGTCAAGCTCCATCTCCTCGTTGAAGGGCTCAGAACTCGAGAACAGAAACACACTGCCTGGCCTGGTCGATATCTTCAGGATGCTCTGGATCTCAGCGGGGGGTATGACCAAGACATACTTGTCCTGATGTTCGTGAATCTCTGTCGTCGAGACTATTCCCCACTTATCGCATATCGAGGCCTCCCAAGGTTGCTGCCTGGCACCGACCTTCTCCAGAATCCTGACCCCGTCCCTGTAGTTCGGCACTGATATCCGCGGGTCTTCCATCAGGGAATCTATGATGCACGCCCTCTTCGGGGTTATCACGAGTTGCCTGCTGTTCTCGGTCGCAGCCGCGTGGAAAGACTTGTATCTGTCTATGTCGGCGAGGGTGAAATCCCCGACCACCAGTGCCGGGCTCGCCCTGACTATTGACGATAGTTTGGATTTGACCTCCGCCTCCGTGGACACTTCTCCCTCTAGTATGTTCGTGTGCTCCATCAGAAGTACGTCCGGTCTGTTTGACTTGAGGACATCCATGAATTCCAGCGACATCTGTGACATCGGGCCGTGCATCCGGAAGTCACCTGTGTAACCGATGATTCCATCCGGAGTTCTGATGATGAACCCGTAGGCGCCTGGGACCGAATGGTCAACGTGTATCGGCTGAACCTCAATTTGATCGAACCTGAGGATGTCCTTCGTATGGAACTGCTTCAGCTCCCTGTCGCCTAAGGCGAACTCAAACCTCTCCCGCGAAGTGTCCCTCAGCGCCAGGAGGATCCTCGATGCGGCTTCGCCCGCGTGTATGTCGATGTCCCTCCTGGTCAAGCTCGCGTGTCCTGAGTGGTCTCTGTGCGCATGAGACAATACTATGGCATCGAATGGTCTGTCGCCTTCATCAGAGTACGCGCGCGGGATGTCCGGGATGACCCCGAGTTCAACCATCGTGGGCACGTCCCTCGGTTGCATGTATGGGTCCGCGAAGAACTTGCCCCGGTCCTTGTAGGACAATCCGAAGTCGAGCATCACGGAGGCGCCGTCGGCTTCAATCAGGAATTTGTTCCCGCCGATCTCATTCACACCTCCGAAGGGTGTTATCGATACCAAGTCAGAGAGCTGCGGATATCGCAGAAGTAATATCTCTTTCAGGCCCGGCAGGAGAGGCAGAGCCAAGCCAAACCCAAGGCTCAGGGACAAAACGCTTTTCAGCGAGAGTACTGTGACTTCAAGGGCGTTCGATGACCTCATTCAGGAGACTGGGCTTGGATGCAGGCCCGAAACAAACCACAACTCGCACATCGTCATCGATATGCCTCCTGTGCAGAGGTACCAAGTTCCTGTGCGGTAAGCCTTCCTGCCCTGTCCTGATGCGGGTTGGAGGGTTCATGAGAATAAAGGACATCCTAGACAAGTCCGACCTCCAAGGGTCGTCTCCACCGGGAGTCTTCGTTGGCAGGTATGGATACCCGAAGGTCCTCGTCGGTCCAATGGTCCCGCCGACAGTCGGAGACACCTCAATAATGGCTTCACCAGAGTCCTGGTACCACATGCCAATCAGCGAATTCGTCGAGATGATGTCCTCGCTGGTGAGGGGGACCCACCCTGTGAGGGTTGACCGCATCGCCGAGGCCGGGAGGTTCATGGACGACGTTCATGATCTGGTGTTGTCTTCATCATCGGCGTACACCGAAGTGGAGTTCTCAAGGCCGATCCAAGGAAGGATGACCTTCAGTTCCGAGGCAGAGCCATTTGGACCGAGTGGGCCCGTATCTGACTTTGAGGTTTCCGCGGGGCCAACGAACGTGAAAGTGGAGAAGGCGTTCGAGGACACTGATCTGAAGGCGGTCGATGCCATGTGGACCTTGTACTCCACTGGCGAGCCAGTCCAAGTTATTCAGAGGGCATTGAGCGCCGGAATGCTGGGTACTGAGAAGAAGAGGAGGCTTGTTCCCACACGCTGGAGCATCACTGCTGTCGATGACATCCTCGCCAAGAGAATGAGGGAGACCGTAGCCACCTACCCCGAACTGGGCGAGTACAGGCTTCATCACTCCAGAAGCATGGGCAACCTCTATGCAGTCCTTCTTATCCCAGGCAGGTGGAGCTACGAGATGATCGAAGTGTTCCACAAAGGATCGATCTGGAACACCTGGGGGGGAGAGATCGCTATGGGCGGGGACTTCGAAGGCACTGAGGGGCGAACCACGTACGCGGCGATAGGCGGATGCTACTATGCAGGCAGGTTGGGTGCCCTCGAGCATCTGGAGTCGATCCGCAGGAACGCCACTGTCGTGATAGTCAGGGAGGCTCTTCCCTCGTACGTGCTCCCCGTGGGAGTATGGACGGTCAGACAAGGGGTCAGGGATGCACTGACGCGGATTCCGCTCAAGTTCGCATCGCTTGAGGTGGCCATCTCAGAGCTCTCAAGCCTTCTCAGAGGACCTGCTGGCGAGATCATGGGAAGCTCAAGGATCATCCGCGGACTGAAAACGCAGACTCGGATGACTAGCTATTTCTGAATAAACTCGCCCGCATTGTGCTCGCTGACGAACCGCACGCTTAGCTGAAGTAAGCCCCCACAGGCTCACCGTTCTGGGACCGTTCTTCACCGATGTCTAGTAACGTTAACTTGTGGGCTATCTTGAGATCCTCGGAGAAAGGCGCTAGCTTCGGGTTGAGGTGCACCGGGCCCTCGATCGGCGAGTTGAGGCTCAAGCCTAGTTCCTTCTTCTTCCTCCACACTGCTGAATTCGCCTTTAGAAGCAGGGACAGGACTTGCTTGTCTTCCTCGGATATCGCGGGCATGTCGCTTGGAAAGCTCTGTTCGAGGATCTGTTGGCTGTAGAGTTGTCCGTACACGTAGTCTGTGATGACCGGTACGACCGGATGAAGCGTCACAAGAACTAGCCTCAGGATCTCGTGCAGAGCCGCCCTCGCGGATATCTCGTCGGGACCGCCGCGCTCTGAATAGAGTCTGGGCTTCACCATCTCCAGATAGTGATCAGCTAGGTAGTTCCAGACGAAATCTCTCATAACCGAGGCCGCCCCGAACGGATCCAAGTTCTCGTATTCCCTCTCAGCGCTGGCAACTGCGTCCTGCATTGCCAACAGGAACAGCTTGTCAAGAGGATGAGTGATGTTGGTCTTCGCTTCGCCCGGGAATTGTGAAGCGAATCTGCAGATATTCCAGAGTTTCGTGATGAAGAGCGAAGCTCCCCTTACCCTTTCTTCCGAGAACCTGTAGTTGTAGCCCAGTTTACCCTCCGACGCCGACCAGAGCCTGAACGCGTCCACTCCGTACTTCTCGATCATCTGCTCTGGGTACACTGCGTTGCCCCTCGACTTGTGCATTGCCTCGCCCTTCTCGTCGAGGCCCATTCCGCTAATCCTGACCTGTCTGAAGGCTTTGTCCCCCAGCAGAAGGAACGATCTTAGTATGGAGTAATAGAGCCACACTCTCACTATGTCTATTCCCTGCGGCCTCATTGAGGCTGGCCTCAATCTGTTGAACAGGTCTTCGTCCTTACCGTATCCAATGATGTAGAGCTGCGATATGCTCGAGTCCATCCAAGTGTCTAGCACCCTAGTCTCTCCAGTGAACTTATCGGATCCACACTTGACACACTTGGACCCGACTGGTGGATCCTCCTTCCAAGGTTGGTAGTACTTGCCCTTTGGCGGAAGAAATGGGGAGCCGCAGCTTCTGCAATACCACACCGGGATCTCCGTCGCGTAGTATCTTCTTCTCGATATTGGCCAGTCTTGGACCAAGGTGTCCACCCAGTCAAACAGGACCTGCCTTGACCAGGACGGGTAGAACTCCATGGACTCGGCCATCCGCTTCACATCCTCCTTGAACTCGAGTTGTCTCACATAGTATTCCTTCGTCTCGATTATCTCGATCGGAGCGTGACACCTCCAGCACGTTGGAGTCTCATGTACTATGTTCTCCTCCTTCAACACGAGCCCCTCTGTCTTCAGCTTCTCAATGACCCGCCTGCGCGCTTCCTCAACCGGCAGTCCTGCAAATTCTCCTGCTATGGCTGTCAATTTTCCCTCCTGATCGACCGAGGTCTTGGCACCAAGTCCCATCTCTCTGAATAGCCTTACGTCCGCTAGGTCACCGTAGCTGCACATCATAACAAGCCCAGTACCGAACTCCATCTTCGCCACCGGGTGCGCAACAGCTTTCACTTCGTTCCCGAAAAGCGGAACCACGGCGGTTAGACCCTCGATCTTCCTGTAGCGGTCGTCGTCCGGGTTGAATATGATCACTGCACACGCGGGAAGAAGCTCTGGCCTCGTGGTGGCGATTGAGACATATTCCCCCGTCTCCTTTATCTTGAACCTGACATATGTGAGTGATGAGGACCTCTTGTCGTACTCTATCTCAGCCTCTGCGATAGGCGTTCCACAGCGGGGACACCAAGAAGTAGGCCTGAAGTCCTCGTATACTAGCCCCTTGTTCCACATGTCGATGAATGTCGCCTGGGTGACAGCCCTGTACTGGGGAGAATCTGTCCTGTAGTAGCTCTCCAAGTCCATACCAATGCCGAGCATCTTGACCTGAGCCAGCACATCGCCCTCAACTGAGTTCAGGTAGTCATGGCAGAGCCGCAGGAACTCAACTCTGGAGACATCTCTAGCTCTGACCCCTTTGGCTTTCTCAACCATAACTTCGATAGGAAGCCCGTTCCTGTCAGCGCCGAAGGGGAACAGGACGTTGTAGCCCTTGAGCCTCTTGTACCGTGCTACCATGTCCTGCTGGGCATAGTGAGCTGCACCACCCACATGCCACTTGTCGGTCAGGTACGGCGGTGGCGTGTCTATCGAGTACACCTCTCCTGCTTTGTTTGGGTCGAACCTGAACGCCCGTTTGGTATGCCATGCGTCTATCGTAGACTTCTCAAGCTCTCTGGTCCACCTTGGGCTACCTACCTTGGACGCCTGTTTTGCATGACTCATCTGCTCCTCATGCCTCTCAGGACCCAGAGAAAAGGGGCAGTGAATGGAAGGGCCTACCCATGAACAAGAGCCGCGGGTCTAAGCTGATTTAAGCTTAAGCAAGCCAGCAGTCAATCGTTTTAAGTTCTCCATGCGTGGAACACGACTGTGTCTCGGATAATAGAGGCGCGCGCATTCCTGCTCAGGACCACGAAAGAGAAGCCGTTCAGGACATCTGTGCGAACGAGCCGGACTTCTGAGAGCGTGGTAATTCGTTTGACGGACGACGAGAACACTGTTGGATGGGGTGAAGGGGCTCCGACGCATCCCTACTTCGAGAGAGAGACGACGAGGAACTTGACTACCACACTGAAGTCATTCTCCAAACTAGCCATTGGAAAGGACCCTTTGGAGTTGGGTGACACAATCAAAGCCATCCGTGGGCCCGCGCCCAAGTCCAAGTCCGCGCTCGCTGCGATGGACATCGCACTTCATGATCTCTTTGCCAAGAAGTTGGGCATCCCCTTGAGCCATTTGTTCGGGCGCACGAAGGAGTCAATGGAAACAGACTACACGATAGGGATCGAATCCCCTCAGAATATGGCATCTGAGGCACAGCGAAAGATCGCTGAGGGCTTCAAGAGGATCAAGATCAAAGTCGGAACGGGCATGAGAGAGGACATGGAGCGCGTGAAGAGAGTGGAGAGCGTGCTCGGAGAAGCACGACTTAGAGTTGACGCCAATCAGGCCTATTCTCTGGAGAAGGCCTCCGAGTTCTGCAGGTTTCTGTCGAAGGTGGACAGACTCGAGTTCTTGGAGCAGCCGTTGCCCAGAGGAAAGATCAAGGAGACCGCCGCGCTAAGGAAGAAGACGGATGTTAAGATAATGCTGGACGAAGGAGTGAGGGACGCGAGCGAGGCCTTTGCCGCCCTGAAAGCAGAGGCGGCCGACTACATCAATGTGAAGCTGATGAAATGCGGCGGCATAGCTGAGGCGTCGAAGATAGCGTCCGTCTGCGAAGCAGGTGGCATCAAGTGCATGATCGGATGTTACTCGGACAACAGTATCGGGATAGCTGCGGCGACGCACTTCGCACTCGGGCATGAGGTTGTGCAGTTCGCTGACTTGGACTCCGACCTGATGAACACCGAGGTGCTCGCCAAGTCGGGAGGAGCGTGGGTCGTGGACGGTCTCAGGGGAGTGGGACCATCGCCCGGGCTCGGCATAACGGAAGTCGATCAGTCCATGCTGACCCGCGAGCTTTTCGTCGTGAGAGAGCTCTGATGCGTCACGCCAGTTGTAGCTGCCTTCTGAATAAGTCGTCCAGAGTCTCTCTTCTTTCGCATGGCCATGCCTTTCCATCACTGACCGCAACTGTGGCAGGCCGCTGTCTTCCGTTGTAGTTGCTGCTCATCACTGAACCGTACGCACCAGCATCGAGGAGCACCAGTATGTCACCGCGTTCTGTCTTGGGCAAGTCGTAGCAGCCGAACACATCCCCCGACTCGCAGACCGGACCGCCGATGGAGTATCTCTGTTTGTGCCCTGCAGGTCTCGACGCGTTGACGATCCTGTGCTTGTCCGAGTATAGTGCAGTCCTCATGAAATCGCTCATGCCGCAGTCGGTGATCAGCCAGTTCGCCCCAACGGTCTTCTTCACGTAGAGAACCTTCATCGCCAAGGTCCCGGCTTGGGCCACCAAGTACCTGCCCGGCTCGACGACGAACTTGGAGGAAGCCGGCCAGGCGCGAGAAGAGACTACCGGCCTGACGACCCTGCTGACATAGCTCTCGGGCTCTAGGGACAGTTTCCCGTTCGCGTAGTCCAGCCCTAAGCCCCCTCCCGCGTCTATGATCTCGGGAGCTTTCCGAAGCGTCTTCTGATACAAGTTGGCTGACTGCACCAATTTCCGGTATGCAACTCTGAAGTCTGATCCCTTGCTGATCTGCGAACCGAAGTGCATGTGAACGGAGGTCGGGTTGAGGAGCTTGTTCTTCTTGACCAACTGAAGGGCCTGTCTGAACGATGGTGGGTCGAGGCCGAACTTGCCGCCCGTCGAACCGGTCAGAAGGTACCTGTGGGTCCTCGTGCTCACTCCCGGGTTGATCCTGAATCCGATGTTCGCCATGTGAGAAAGCTTCTTGCAGGTTTCAGCCACCATCTCCAGCTCCTGAATCGATTCAACGTTCAGTGACCCGACGCTCCACTTGACGGCCTCTTCTATTTCCTGAGTGCTCTTGCCCGGACCGTTGAACACGACATCCTTCGGAGAGAAACCAGCTCTCCTCGCTGCTTCCATTTCTCCGAGCGACACAACCTCCGCGCCCCCGCCGAGTTGAACCACCCTCCTGAGAACCGCCAGCAGAGGGTTGGCCTTGACCGCGTAGAGGATCTTGTGATCTATGTCAGCCTTAAGCAGGGCTCTGTGCAGCCTGAGGAAGTTGTATTCTAGTGTGTCTAGGTTGACGATGTATAGCGGTGTTCCGAACTCGCGTGCCAGCTCGGGTGGGTCCAACCCGAAGGAGATTCGCCGTGTTAGCATGTGGTTCAGGTATTGCTGTTCGAATATTAGCGTTGGCTTCTTTCCGGCATCAGGAAGGAGGACAGCCAGATTGGCCGTGCGCTTTGGACTGCACATCCTCTTCGGTGAACCCAAACGGCTCCAGGATCGAATGGCCCGCCCTTATCAGAGCTGTCTCGTAGAATCCTAGGTCAGGGGCTGAGCTGACCAAGTCAGGCGGTTGTGGGCCATCTTCGGTCATAATGAACGAAACCTCCATGCCTGGCATCACTGCCCCACCCTCTTGTTCTATGAACTGGGAAGCCAGAGCTTGTGCGACCCTGTGTCTGTACTCGCTTGGAGAGCGAGAGAGCTTCTTCTTTATCACCAGTAGTTCGGGCTGAACGCTTCCCTCTCTGAGCGTCCTCAGGCTGGACCTCAGACCATCAACAGCAACCACAGGCGCTTCGTTAAGGCCGACCTTGGCCATGGACTCCAACATCGAGAGCTGCGAGATCGATACGAATGGTGGAGTATCGTTTCTCCTCGCTTCTATACCCCTGACCTTTATCCCACCTTCCTTTGTCACTCCGAAGTACTTGGTCGGGACCGGCACATTGGGGTTGACTCTGGAGTGGAGGAACGCTACCCATCTGTAGTCCACCTTCAACTTCGCCGGTACTCCAACAGTCTCCGACATTCTCCTCACGAGTGATTCATGGTCCGTTTCTCCTTCTTTCACCCATATTGCGTCTACTATCGCGTGCACGACCTTGAACCCCATGGACTCCGCCAACCCGATCACCTTCAGGAGCGCTTCCCTTGCGAAGGCCGTGGTGGCCATGTGAGCCTCAACTCGACCGAACTTCGCCTTCCTGAACCCCAAGTAGCCGAACGCTGAGCACAGGATCAACTTCATCGCCTTCTGTCTTCTATCGTAGACATCGCCCTCCTTCGACGACATGTGAGAACAGGCCAGTCTCCTCCTCAGCAGGAAGGCGACGGCGTCTGAGACTATTCCGAACCTGTTGGAAGCGATGCCGAAGTCAAGCTCCGGGACGGTTATGTCACCCTCGACCGCCATCGGGCTCATGGTCTCAGATGAGATGTTCCTTATCGCGATCAGGGAGGGGTACAGGGACGTGAAGTCAATCTCCACGACATCTTCGTGAACGCCCGGGACCGGATTCATTACGAACCCTCCCCTGTCTGACCTGATCAACGAGAGAACGCTCTTGAAGTACTCTGGCTGATCCCCCTCCATCGGTATGGCTATGTTCCGCCTGAACGCCACCAGATCCTCCAGCGACGACATTATTCCTCCTATGCTGGTCCTCGCGGTCTTCTGAACCGACACGCAGCAGGAACGCGACAGGTCGAACACTCCCTCCAGGCCACCCTCCGGAAGCCCCATGAAGTTGTCCAAGTCTATGTGGAACCTTCCCCTCAACAGGGCTGGTCTGTACTTCCACCGGACCACACCGTAGCTGGTGAACGAGAAACCTCCACCATTAAAACCCATCTTCGACATATCTCTGTTGAGTGAGAAGTTCTCTGAAACTCCCAGCTGACCTGCGTTCTTCTCCATCGACTGTAACAGGAACCCGTCTCCTCCTTTCGTGAACAGTATATCGACTCCTCGCCTCAACACTTCATCGGACAGGGAGACGAGCTCCTCTCCTTTTCTCGGGTCATAGGAAATGGTCTCGGCTCCTTCGAATGAGAGGTTCAGTTCCTCTAGATCTCCTGTTTTGAACGGCCGTGAGGTCTTGGCGCTCAGCAGGGCGCGCTTGAACTCGGGCATGTCGTACTCAAGCGATTCGAGATCGTCCCTGAGCTGAAGCTCGAAACCTCCTGAAGCTCTTCTTGCGTCCACCCGGGCCAGAGGGAAAAGGCCCCTTTCCATCAGGAACTGACGCTCGACCTCGATGTCTGCATCAAATGCAATCACGTCCTGATCCCTGAGCAACTTCTTCAAGAGGCGCTTCTTTGACGGACCATCCTTGACCCTGACCATCAACATCCGCTTGAACTTTCCGGATGGCAGGCTCTTCTGCACGAACTCAGAACCCGTCGCTCCCATTCTAGGAACTCGCTCATGTATTTCCTCTAGCTTCCAAGAGGGCGCTAGTAGCAGGAAGTACGGTTCATATTCGAACAGGAGCTTTATCGTCGAGCCGGTCTCCGATTTGAACCACACCGCCATTAAGCCTGGCTCATCTTGGTGCACGTCCAGTATCCAGCCCCTCACCTGCGACCACACATCCTCGGGCTAGCACGTCATCGAAAGACTGAGTAGAGCGATTTCGAATATCGACATCTGCTACCCACCATCCTCGTCTATCGCGGTCTTCAGGTCGTCCAGCTCAGCCTTCAGGTGAACGACCATCAGCATCAGAGACCCCGCGTCCGACCTAGAAGAAACCACATTCAGGAGGTTCTTCAGCGCCGACCTTTCTTTTTCTGGCAGCGCCCTCAACATCCTGAGGCACTCGCCGGACCATTCCTTCGTGAAGTCCCTGAAGGTCGGAGTAGACCTGCCCATACTACAAATCCTGTTGAAGAAGAGGAACGAATATTATTGCATGAGAGCCCTCAGACTTGGTGAGAGAGGGGCCGAAGAAAGTGTAGGCGATGCAACCGCGGGCGCGCGCAGTTCCTCAAACTCATCTGCAGCTGAGATGGCCGAACCCAAGAGCCCGCTCGATCCTCTGTCATCTGCAGATCTGAAAATCAACTCACACGTCAGGCCACGAGAGTTGTTCTTCATCTGCCAGACCGATTGAGTGAACCTTCTCGCCCTATCCGCGAAGTTCGTTTCGTCCAAGAAGAGTTCATGAATGTCAATGGCAAGGAGGACACTGGCCTTCGATTCCAGCGCAGCCCTCGGGCCCATTTCTGACATGAGGTTCTCAGCCTGGAACATGTTGAACGCCCTTGACAGGTAGATCCCCCGAAGAGCATCTTGCGGGTTCATACCCTTTGAGGCCGCGATTAGCGACAAGGCCACAAAGTCCAAGGAATGCTCTGAGCTGATTATCATGACTTTGCCCTTTTGCTCCCTGAAACCTATGATCCTCTCCTCTACCTGTTTTGAACTAGGCGGGGCGACTATCACACGTAACATGTCTAGATGATCGTGTCAAAACGTGCTTCTGGTGGATTAGCCTTAGAATCACTATGACATCTGCGTGACCGCTGGATGAAAGTGCAACTAGAAAAGTCAGTCCCCTCCAAACTCAGAAGGGCGATCAACTCAAGAACCGGACCGATAAACCAATTAGGTGATGCTAACCGGCAACCCTAGGTTGAAGGTGAAGACAAGCGAGATCGAGCTCTCTACAAGCGAAGAGTGCGACATGGAGGACATCACCAAGAAAGTCGAGGCCGCGATAGAGGCAAGTGGGTTAAGCAACGGGACCGCTACGGTCTTCGTTCCAGGCTCGACGGGAGCGATCACCACAATTGAATACGAACCGGGCCTTCTCAAGGACCTTCCCGCGGCCCTAGAGAGGGTGGCTCCGAAGGGAGCGAGCTACGAGCACCAGAGGATGTGGCATGACGGCAACGGTCATTCACACGTCAGAGCCTCCATCATCGGCCCTAGCCTCACAGTCCCGTTCGTGAACGGACACCTCTCTCTGGGAACTTGGCAACAGATAGTATTCCTCGAACTCGATGTCAGACCAAGGAACAGGTCGTTGGTGCTCACGATAATCGGCGAGTGAAATAACCGGGTCGCCCCGGAGCCATCGACGGAAGGAGATTGAGGTACTCTTCAAGGATCAACGTGCGAATCTGTGAGCGATTAGATTCCCGCGCCGGTCCTCTTCACAGTATCCACCAGTTGCGGAGACAGACGAGTGTGATATTCCTCCAGAGCCACCAACACCGACCCCAACCATGGTCCCATCATCGGCGTCCCGATGCGAGCCCTAGGAGCCACGGCGTTCACGGCCTTGGTCAGCGGGCCCGTCACGATCTCTCCTGCCTTGAACACACCCCCAATCGTCGCGACCGGGAAGGACCTGTCCTGCATTCCCAACCTGCGTATCACCGTGTTGATCATTGTCGCCATTCCCCCCACTGCCTCGTCCACTATCTTGGCCGCTACGGTGTCTCCCTCCTGCGCAGCCTTTGTGACGACGGGAGCCAGAGCCGCGATCTCGGTGACGGACATCCTCTCAGCGTAGACCTTTCTGATTATGTCGTCCGCTGATTCCACGCCGAGCGCTATCTTGATCCTCTCCTCAAGAACGGTCTTCGGGAGCCTTCCGTCGAATGAATACAGGGCGGCCGTCAGGGCCTTCCTTGCGATCTCATACCCGCTCCCGACATCGTCCAGTATGTTTCCCCAACCCCCCACCCTGACCGTGTTTCCCTCACCATCGGTTCCAGCAGAAACCGACCCAGTGCCGGCGATTACTATGACCCCAGCGCTCCCGCCCGTTGCACCGTACAGCGCGTTTCTCGAGTCATGAACCACCACGAACTTCTTGGCTATTCCGAGCTTTGGCAACTCTTGACCCAACACAACCTCGTCATGTCTGCAGTCAAGACCCGCGAGCCCGGCGACAGCTACCTCGACATCAACCGGTTCACCAACCTGAGTTGCCGCGGCCTGGAAGGACTCAAGGATTGCGCGCTTTGCCCCGTCGATCCCAACCACATGATAGTTGGACGGTCCACCAAGGCCACTTGAAACCACTTCCCCGTCCAGCGTCGCTATGACCGCCTTGGTCTTTGTAGCTCCCCCATCGAACCCAACGACAGCATGCATACCCCAACAGGTGGCAGGGCTGAGGATAAAAAAGACACAGGCCCGCGAGTTCTCCACTACTGCGGTCGCCAGCGAGCCCGCGTACCTGTGGGCTTATCTACCCCAACAGCGGCAGCGACGCAGTGAGTTGGGAGCACTCTTCCTTCTGACGGGACCTCCAAGATCCGGAAAGACCACCGTAGCCAACGAGGTCGCCAAGAGGCTCAGAGCTAGGGGTGTCAGGGTAGGAGGTATGACCACATCCGAGGTCGCGCAAGGAGGGGTCCGCTCAGGATTCCAAGTCACGGACATATCAAGCGGTCGGACCGGCGTGCTCGCCCAAGTCAGCGGAGAACCGGGCCCGAGGATTGGCAAGTATGTTGTGAACCAAGCCGACCTGAATGAAGTGGGAGTGAAGGCGATAGAGAGTGCCGAGGAGAATGCGGACCTGATAATCATCGACGAAGTTGGCCCAATGGAACTGACCAGCCAGGCCTTCGTCAAGGCGGTCGAGGCAGCCTTGAGTTCTACCAAACCCGTGATTCTCACGCTGCACTGGAAGGCTTCGCATCCGCTGCTTGACAGAATCCGGAAAGAGGCGCGCGGAAGTCTGCTAACCGTGAGTCCTGAGAACAGAGCCACGTTGGCGTCAAAGATCGAGCAAATGATATGCGAAACGAATCTCCCGAGGAAAGAATAGTGATGGGGGCACCTCAGGTCAGCACTCTGCACGGTTCGTCACAGAGAAAGCAGACAACCAGAAACGCAATACTGTCCTACGCTTTGAGCTTCATCTTCTCTGTGTTCGTGGCATTGCTGGTTCCGGTTGTGCCTCTGCTGGCCTTCAGAATGGGAGCCAGTCAGTTTGAGCTCGGCTTGATAGGGAGCGCCGCCCCTCTGGCCTATGTGCCGCTCGCTCTACTGTCAGGTGTTCTCGCCGATCGTGTCAACCGGAAGAGCTTGATTGTGCTGAGTTGCCTTACCTACTCCCTAGCTTGTGTGGCCTACGCTTTATCGTCAACCCCCCTGCATCTGATAGTCGGTAGGTTGTTGGAAGGTGTCTCGACGGGGATACTGTGGCCCGCGGTGGAAGCACTGCTGGCTGATAGCACCGACATCGGTGGCGGCAAGCTGGTATCCAACTTCGGCGTCCTTTGGAGTTCTGGTAGTTTCTCGGGCGGGATTCTGTCCAGCTTCGTGCTAGGAGCGGGGCAGTACAGCATCGTGTTCATCCCGTGTGCGGCCTTCTCGTTAATGATGGGCGTGATGTCGGTGCTTTGGATACTAGAGGAACGGAGGAGCAGAAGTGTTACGGCAGATGCCGGGAACGGCCCAGCAGTTTCTCCGAGACGCATGTTGACCACTTGGGCAGTGGCCATGCTCTATTCGCTCTGTCAAGGTACGATCTTCTCACTGTATCCACCGTACGCGCAGATCATGGGAGTACCGGGCGCGTTGATCGGTTTGGCGATCGCCTTTGGCCTGGCTGGTAGGACGGTCATGTTCTACCTGTACAGGTTCTTGAGGGTTGGGTTCAAGACGCTAGCCCTTGCGGGTTCGGTTCTGGCCTTTGTGTTCACCCTCCAACTGGCTTTGTCAATCGACCCCTTCTTGATTCTGTCAGCCGGATTTCTATTCGGAGTAGCAATGGGACTGTGCTACAGCGCTGCCATCAGGAGCGCATTGGACGCCGACAGTGCGAGCAGAGGCAAGTACGCGGGCTTCTTTGAAGGGAGCATTGGACTCGGTTACTTCTTGGGCCCAGTCATGGGAGGAGTGGCAGCGGAATTCGTCCTCCAAGGACCCTATGTGATCTCGTCGGTTGCCGCGCTGGCCTTTGCGATCGTCATCATGAGGGAACGCCGAAAGTGATTATCCCTAGGAATCGGGGTCGGGACTACTGTCATATAGACAGCCTGAGCCATCGTGCACGTAGTTGAGCAGGCCACTGATCACAGCTGTTGGCAGCTTCCCGCTGGGAAGCGGAACGCCGGAAGAATCACTGCGCTATTACGTAGAGCTTCAGCTCAAGCTAGGCTTCGGTCTGATCACCGATGGTGAGCCGAGACATGACATGATCTCATACCTAGTTGGCGACATACCAGGCCTAGGGTTTGTTCGGGGAAAAGCAGCCGTGGTGGGAAGGATAGCGGAGCCAAGGAACCTGAGAGAATGCCTGAAGGTCAAGGATCTGAACCTCGTGAGGAATTTGCTTAGTGAGAGGGCTTCGAACAAGCCGGTCAAGATCGCAGTGACCGGGCCAGTCACGCTGGGATTCACGTGCGCCTTGGGAGGAAGCGGACCATACAGTGGTCCTGTTGACCCTTCGCTGTACGATGACCTCGCATTCTCACTGGGCTCATTGGCTTCATACCTGCAGTCAAGCGGCGCTGTAGTGCAAATAGACGAACCTGGGCTGTCCGGAGGATTCATAAATCCTACGAAGGGTGTGAACTATCTCCGCCGCATGACATCGGGCCTTGACCCGAACAGAACTGTTGTCCATGTCTGCGGCAGAATATCTCGTCGTCTGAACGAGGAGCTCCTGAAATTGGGAGATGTCGACGTCCTGAGTCACGCCTTCGCCAGTAGCCCCGAGAACCTAGACGTTCTAGATCGTGAGAGGTTCCTCGAAGCCGGGAAGAGTCTGGGAGCGGGCATTGCCCGTGTTGGAATAGCCGAGCCAGAGAAAGCGGACTCCCCTGAGGAGATCGCAGCTCTGCTCAGGAGCGTTCAGCGTCGCATTGGCGAGGAAGTGGTCCGGTATGTCCATCCCGACTGCGGGCTCAGGAGCACCAATACTGACGCGGCAACTACACTGCTGACGAATCTGTCGCGCGCGGTGGGCGCTTCCACTGACTGAAGCAGAGCTGGCAACGGGCCCACTGAAGCAGAGCTGGCAACGGGCCCGGAGGGATTCTCGGACGGATTCTCTCGAACCCTCATTCTCAGGCTCACTTCGATGAGCCTCCGAAGGCTTGCGCATGGCAACTGCCTTCTGCGCCCTGTCCGATTGGGCTACGGGCCCCAGCCCCAAAAGATCTCGGTTAAATATAAGCGATGAGCGAGGTCTCGGGATTTGCCGGGGAAACAAGAACGTTTCTGGGCCAAGCTATCCGCAAGAGAAGCGATAGAGCATGCCGACAGATCCGGGAACGAGGTCGTGACAGTACGGGCAGGGGCTTCGCCCTCAGGCCCGAAGCACATCGGGAACATGAACGACCAAGTTAGAGGGCACTTCATCAAGATGAGCGTAGATGAGCTACGAAGACCGTCAAGACACATACTGACGAGCGACGACATGGACCCGCTCAGAATGGTGCCGCCTAGGCTGGTCGATGGGGACGGAACGTGGAGGGAGACTGACGACAAGACTCGCGCAATGCTCACGGAAGCGCTCGGCAAACCTGTCTGCAACGTTCAGGACCCCTACGGCTGTCATGGCACGTATGCCGAACACTTCACACAGCTCATGATGCAGGACCTGCAGGCGATCGATGTTGACCTCACAATGAGATATGTCAGCGCGTTGTACAGGGAAGGTGCATTCGACGCTTTCATCGAGGAGACGCTCGGCAAGGCCAAGGCGATAAGAGAGGTCCTGAGCAGGTTCCAGTCAAGAATCCCGAAAGACTGGATACCACTAAACCCGGTGTGCGAGAACTGTGGGAGGCTGACGACGAAGGTTATCGCGTTCGACCGATCGGCGGACTCAGCCACGTATGAATGCACGGACAGAGTCCTCCACGGCAAATACAAAGTGAAAGGATGTGGTCACAAAGGAACTACAGATCCGAGGAAAGGGAAACTCCCTTGGAGGCTTGAATGGGTCGCTGACTGGAAGATATTCAAGACCGACATCGAGCCCTTCGGGAAGGAACACTTCGAGGGTTCCTGGAAATCAGGCGTTGCCTTGGCGAGAGAGGTCTACGACTTTGAGCCCCCGGTCCCGCTTGTGTATGAGTTCTTCCTGATTGACGGACAGAAGATGTCCAGCAGGGAGGGGAACGTCTACTTGATACGTGACCTGTTGAAGATTGCCGAGCCCGAGGTGGTCAGGTACCTCTACGTGAAGAAGCCCTTGGTTCAGAGGGATATCGCGGTCATGAAGATCTACTCGTTAGTGTCTGAGTTCGACGAAATGGAGCGACTTGCGACCACGGGGAAAGGTGAGAAAGCGGAGGACGCAAGGGCCTACTATTGGTACGTCGTCGGAACACCGAGGGAACCTCCACCGTACAGGTTGCCCTATGACTTAGCAATGTACGTCACTAGGTTCTACACACCGGAGGTTGCGCTGGAGAGACTGAGAAGGTCCGGGCTTGTGCCGCAGGAGCTCTCCAAGGAAGATGAGGCCAAGGCTGTCAGCAGATTGTCAAGGGCCAAGAACTGGAACTCCATGTTCGGGGAGAGCCGCGAGGACGACGTTACCAGAACACATGAGGTGGCTGACCAGAAAGTAGTGGAGAGCTTCAGCTCTGTGAGACGGGAGTACGCGACCAGTGAGTTGAGTGGGGACGAACTGCAGGAGCTGCTCTACCGAACTGCACGCCAAGTGGGCCTGCCGCCGAGCGAGTTGTTCAGGGAGGGGTACAGGTTGTTCCTCGGCAAGGAATCGGGCCCGAGGCTGGGCAACTTCCTCACAACACTGGACAAGGACTATGTGCTGGCAAGACTGGACTCCATCAGGCTCAAGCCTGCTAACTGATAAATCGGCCCGTGACTCACTGCATCAATGCTCTCCCGGACAGTGTTCGGTCCTGCCGGCTATCCGATCAGAGGACCCTCCGGGCCTGAGGCCATGGCATACCTCGCAGGCGAAGGCCTGTTCGCGATGGAGTACCAGTCTGTCAGGAGCGTGAGGATCGGAAAGGAAGCTGCGGAGGAGCTGGGAAAGGCGGCGAGGGAAAGCGGGATAGTCCTCACCTTGCACGGCCCCTATGCAATCAGTCTTTCCTCAGAGGACAAGAAGATTGCGAGGGCATCGAAGGACAGGCTAATCAAGGCGGCTGTCGCCTGCCACAGCATGGGAGGTTTTCATTTGACCTTCCACGCTGGGTTCTACGGAAGACGGACGAAACAAGAGACGTTCGAGCTGCAGCTCAAATCGCTGCGTGAGGTCATAAGCGTCTTGGAGTCGCAGGGGGTCTATGCGGAACTCGGACCGGAAACCACCGGCAAGGAGAGCCAGTTCGGTTCCCTCGACGAACTGCTTGAGTTGTCCAGTCGGCTTCCCAGAGTCAGACCTACCGTCGATTTCGCACACATTCACGTAAGGAGTGAGACCAGCAGACTGAACGACAGCGGCGATTTTCTCAACATACTGAACAAGATCGAGAACAAGCTTGGATCCGCGAGGGTGAACGCCTTGGTTCTGCACTTCACTGAGGTAGAGCCGACCGCGAGCGGCTTCGGTGAAAGGAGGCACTGGCCTCTTGAGAGCAAGTATGGCCCTAGATTCGAGTACCTCGCAGACGCGATGGCCGAGGTCGGGTTCAATATGGTTGTGATATGCGAGTCTCCGCTTCTGGATGAGGACGCCTTGAAGATGAAGAGGATCTTCGAGAAGAGGTTAAGTAGTTCGAGAGACAGGAGAGAGTAGGGACTTGGGATACCGGGAAGTCATCAAGCTATGCCAAGAAGCATTGGCGCTTCTCAAAGAAGGTTCTCCGATCCAAGTCCAGCCACCTGAACCAAGCAGGTCGCTCGTCGAAGAGGACGCCGACCCGGGCGGAAGCGCCGACTCGCCCGAATCTCAACCGGTCAAGAGGTTCCTTTCGGAAACTGATCAGGTCATCTCCGAGGTCTACTCGCTGATGAGGAGGTACGAGGCGATGAAAGACGTGGAGGACATGAACCTCGACACTCTCGCGGAGAGCATTCACGCATTCACGTCGGCTGTACAGGAAAGGTTAAACAGGGACTAGAAACCGCGAGTTCCGAGGCAACAACGAATGCGACGGAGGCTTGTTCCCGAGGAGTACTTCACCGTGACGGGCACGGGAGAAAGCGATACGTCGGAGTTGAACGCGTTCGACCGAGCTCTCGTCGCCGCCGGAATCTCTCAGTGTAACTTGGTGCCAGTCTCCTCCATACTGCCCAAACGAGCGACGGAGGTGAGGCCGAGGAAGATAGAACCTGGGGAGGTCACCTTCGTTGTGCTGGGGAAAGCAATCGGCAAGCGTGGTGACCACATATCAGCAGGTGTCGCGATAGGCTATGTCGCTGGCGGTGAGCATGACGTAATTGTCGAGCTGAATCAACACGGGAGCGCGGAGGAGGCCAAGTCGGAGCTCTCAGGCCTTCTGGAGGAGATGGCCGCGGCGAGAGGTTGGAAGATCAGCCGGGTGAAGCATCACGTATGTGATATCAGGGTCACCAAGACCTACGGCGTCGCCTTGGCAGTCGTCGTGCTTCTGCTGTGACCGACAAGGCGGTGCAAGTCCTCTTCAAGGACTGCGGCCAGCTCCCTGTGGTTTAGGTTCTCTTCTGATCTGAGCTGCGTGTATCTGTTCGCACCGAATCCCACCAGAAATGACGGCAGGTATGGTTTGAGGCCTCTGTCTAGGAGCCAGTCACTACCTGTTACCTTCAGTGACAGTCCGAGCTTGTCTGAGAGCAACTTGGCAGCCATGATTGAAGCCCTGTAGGACATCAGGTATGGCTCCGCTACCACCACTATCTCGATCGGGCTGTCCGAGACCGCGGCGCTCAACTCTTGAATCTAGATCGGATCAGGATGAACGCGACTATCACTATTATGACAAGCGGAACGCCGACCAAGACGGCGAGAACCGGGTACGAGATGGTGAGCGTTATGCGATACTCCGCCTGCGGCACGTTCGCATCCACTAGAGAGAGGCTGGAGAATGAAAGGAACGAAGCCGTTGCGTTAAGCCTGCTCAAAGGGACCCTTGGCACTACCACTATTCCATCAGACGGAGTAGTTGTGCTTACCGTCGTGCCGTTCACGAAAGTGTAGGAGAGTGCGGCTCCTTGCACCGGCAGCCCGAAGACGTCCACAACCTTCAATGTCACGTCCCTCAAGTTGAGGAAGAAGGTCAAATCCAGCGGAGCTTCGACCGTCACGGTCTGGTTGATCTCGAGCAAGTTGATTCCACCCACGTACGCGCCAACAAGCCTTGATACTCCGACAGGCATCCAGACTGTTCCAGGCGTGACGAATGACCCTATCGTTGAGTTCGGGAAGCGTAGCCTGTAGGTCATGCCCCTCAGCTCTCTGTTCGCCTTGTCCTTGAACGTGAACGTGCACAGGTAGTACGGATCGTAAGCGGCCTCCAAGGTTGTTGTCGCAGTGAGGTTGTAGGTGATCGTTCGGTTCGTTGCTCCGGTGGGTTTCCATTGCTTGAACAAAAGTCTGGACCCAGGTGTTTCCGAGACGGCTGCGGCAGAAATCCTGATGAGTCCCCAAGGCAACGCGAACGACATCGGAATGCCGGCGGATTCTACGGTCTGCGTGCCGACCGTTATCATGACCCCTGCCGGGGCAATTACTGATAGGGTCAGCCGACCAGTCGAGATAGTCTCCTCGGCAACGTTGTTCGTGGTCGCAGCCTCGTAGACTCCTTCGACCAGGCTGACCTCCGCAACGAACGTGAAACTGCCGTCACCCGCGACCCAGTCAAATGCGACGCTCCCGGTCCCGCCGGGCAACAGCGTTCCTACGAACACCTTGGATGGAATTGGGGCTCCGTTGATGGTCAGGTCAACCTGAACGTTCGATATGGGCGACGGTCCAGCGTTGCCAAAAGTGACTATGATTTTCGTGTTCTGACCCGTGATGATGTTGTACGGAGTGTAGGTTATTCCCACTAGGGCCAAGTCCACCGGGCCCCACAGTGAAGATGAGATCATCGTGCCCCACGTGGTCGGGTCCTGCGGGCTACCGGTCTCAGGTCTGACCCACAAGGGGGTGTTGGCATCATAGACCTGTAGAAGGTAACCCAAGGTTCTGTTCTGACCCGCCGTAATGTCTAGGAAAGACGCGCCGAACGGAATCTTTAGTTCGGCAACCCAAGAGGAGGTCCCAGAGGTGACCAACCATCTTATTGCCGACTGTGTCTTGAGTTTCCAACCGCCAGAATACCAGTAGAAGTTCAGTCCGTTCGTCCTCGTCACCTCGATCATCCAATCGGTGGTCATGAGATTCTGAGAAGCGTAGGGCTTCACGTACAGCTGGAACCTGTCCTGTTGCTGGTTGTCTGTCGCGTCCAAGACGGAGACTGCCAGAAACAGGGCTGAACCGTCGTGAGACGCGTAGACTTTGACAGCAGAGGTGGTGTAGACTGCGACAGGATACTCACCAACTGCGATCGCTCCGTTCAGAACCGCTGACTTGAAGTACTTAGCGTCTATGACTTCGGCTGTTGTTGCCGAAGCCAAAATGGACATTGGCAAGAGCGCACCGATAAGCGCAAGAAAGGCTATGTTTCGCTTTGAAAGCATACCACTTCGCTCTTGAGCTTCATAAAAAAGCTTTGCCGACGTCCGCAACCGCGGATTTGATTCAGTAAAGTAGCTTCAGTTCGGTCAATCTCTTGTGAAGATTGTCAACCGCCTCGTGGACCGCTTCTTCCTTTCTGGCACCGGTGCACACGAACTTTCCGCTCGCGAACAGTAGCAGAACCACCTTGGGAGTGCCCATTCTATATATCAGGCCCGGGAACTGCTCGGGCTCATACATTGTCCTCTCCAAAACGAAGGCGCACTTTTCCAAGTCGATTTTCCCCGGCAGAGATCCAGACGACACTATGTTCTGGATCGTGATTTCTGGTTTGTTGACAATGTTGATCCCCTTTGTCTTTAGCTCCTCAACCACCCTGTGAACGGCTTTGATGGCCTGCTTCTCGGACTTGGCCCCGGTGCAGACCATCTTGCCGGAGCTGAAGATCAGGGTGGCCGTCTTGGGTTTCTTGAGCCTGAAAACCAACCCCGGGAACTGCTCAGGGTTGTATTCGACCGTCGTCTCGTCGAATGAATTGACGATGTCAAAGAGCTGAATCCTCTGGTTCAGGACCGCGGAAGCGACCACGTTTTGGATGTCGAAGACCGGCTTCTTAGCATCCTTTATAAACATAGAGAACAACGTGGGTCGGGTCGGTTTATATATCTCCTTATATAAGCGTTCCACTCCCTTGAGAGGCTGCCGGACCGCCCTGAGAACCTTCAACAACTTCGGGCTCTGGGAACAGTAGGGAGTAGAGCGAGAGGGCGATTATGAGCGCGATTGTGACGACACGACCGAGAGGCTCCATCACGGCTATTATGGGCAACCCGATAAGCTGAACCTTCATCCCCGTCCACTTGCCGAGCAGGCTTTCCTCGTCTACCAGTGGAGTGTCGGGTATCGGATTGAAGTCTCCCTTGGTCCTGAAGGCCCGACGGCCCCCGTCCAGTTCCACGATCTGTATCACCCTGTGGATGATTGGGTTAGCAGAGTAAGATCTGGAGAATATGATTACATCGCTCACTTGGACATCTTCCGGCTTGACGCCTTCAACCAGTATCACGTCGCCGGCTATGAGGGCGGGATACATACTCGTCACGTACCAAGGGCTCATGTCTATCTGAACGAGTCTCACCGGCGTGCTGTTACCGACAGCAATGCCCAAGGCGAAGTAGCCTGCGACCAGGACTGTCAGAAGGACGACAGTGGGAATCACCGTCTCTTTGACGAAGCGTCCTACACGACTCGACAGCGACGCTGAGGAACTCATACACAGGCTCTTCTCTGGCTCAACCTAGCAAGACAGTATCTTTGCGATGGGCCATGTACAGTTGGCTCTCCGTCGACTCACGAGCTTTCTTTGCTAAGCTCCTCAGGCTGATAAACCCGAATACCAGCAGCACCAACCCCACCACGGCTGCACCGGGGAGAATCACCGTTTTCACAATACTCAACACTGACACCGTCTCAGTCACGGACTCGTAGTACTCGTAGTAAACGACCAAGTTCACTTGCGCGGCTTTTTGGTCGCTCGGCTTGATGATGACCAAGTATATCAACTTCGATTCATCAAGGTGGAGCTGGAAGCTCACGTTCTCGCCATATGATGAGGTAACATACTTCAATGGAGTCGAAGGGACTTGCCCGACGAAGCTGTTGTAACCGGCTGAGTCGAATATGTACACGGTCAAGGATGAATTGCCCGACACTGAGCCCGTGATAGTGTAGTTCGACCTCGGGAGGGACCCGAAGTCTGGATAGACGATGTAGGTCGAGGGGGGATAGATGATCTGCCTTTGCGATGGGATCAGCACGTCCCTCCTGAGCCTGTAGACCGTCCTGCTTGTCACATCGTACGCCGGGCCAGCCACTAGCAGACTGAAAAGCGAAATGGAGCAGAGTGCGAACAGCACGGCACCCAGGCCTGAGACAGCTAGGAGGATTGTTCCTCTGTCCAACGTCATCACCCTATCCTCAACGGGACGATCCCATCATGGGTCTTGAGCACGAAGTACACCTTGCCCTGTAGGTCCGCGTACATACTTCTAATCCTCTCAGCGACTGCTTCTGTCGTCATCTCATCGATTTCTCTGTCCAAGAAAACCTTGGCAGAGAAAACCTGGCCAGGCTTGACCTTCTTCTTCAGCTTGCTCTTTATGGTCTTGGCCTCTTCCTCCGTGGCCTTGTAGGCCTTTACCACTCCGACGGTAGCTCCGCCCACAATCAACTGACGAGTTTCGACATCGCCCTCCGAGCCCGTCGGGTCAGAGAACTTCACATCTGCCATTTTCTACCCTTCCATCGGTCTCCCTCTTAAAAAGCTATTCTGTGATACTGCAATAGCATCAAATCGAAAAGATTCCCGCGTTTTCAGTCAAGACGCGTCCTCTGCTTCTGTCTGTTCTCCGCCTTCGCTCCTTTCCTCTTCCGGCTCAGGTGGCGGAGCTTCCCTTCTTGGTCTTGGCCTTCTCCTGCCGACCAGCATGTTAACTGCAAGGGCGTGGGAGCAGAAGCCTCTGGTCAGAAATCCTTGGCAGCCGCAGTGGAAAAGACCGTCAACGCCCTTTATGACTATGTAGATCCCGTGGTCACCGACCACTTGGAACGTGCTGTAATCAATCCTTGTTATCCTAGAGGATCTGGAGATCGCCTTGGCCTTTTCCACCATCTTCTCCAGTCCACTGGGCTGCTTCTCCTGTTCGGGAGGATTCTCGGCCATTCATCCAAACGCTTTAATGGAGGTTAATAATGGTTGCCGATCGATGAGAAACAGCTTCTTCGTTTCTGCTATTGTGGTTCTGCTAGTTGTTGAAACGGCGGCAATAGTCGTCCTCGTAGACAACCAATCAAAGTTGGACGACCTGATTCTCTCTGCCGCCGAGTACAGGTCTAGGCTGATCGCGTTGCATTCCTCTGACATGGTGTACTTCAGGCTCCTCTATGTGAACGTCAGCGGCAAAAACCTGAATGGGCCTTTGATGGTTAGCGGCGCAGACTACATGAGCTTGCGGGATAGAGTCAGACAGAACTTCACGGCCGGGTACGACCAGATTGACTACAAGCAGTTCGTGACGCCCACCGATTCCACTATATCGTACATCAAGGCGAGGCTACGAGCGGCCTTTCCAGCCGACCTGGGTTACGCAGAGGCCGTCCTCGACATAGTGCACCAACTCTACTACTACTCCCCGCAAGGGGGCGACTGGTACATGAAGTATCCAACCGAGACGCTGGTTGAAGGGAGTGGACTCTGTGCGCACCTCTCCGTGCTGGCTGCGTCTCTTCTGGAGTCAGCTGGGATAGACGCGATCCTGATTGTCTACCAGAACCCAGAGGCAGGACAGTCCGGTCACATGAACATCGGGATCAGACTCGACACAGAGCCATTTCCCGGAGCTTACTCTGTGGAGTATTCCGGGAAGAAATACTATGTCGCCGAAACCACGAACTCTCTCTTCAACGAACAGGGTGGCTTCACGTGGGACGGGACTTGGAGGGTCGGCCAGCAGCCGAGCTTTCTGTCTGGATGGAGCATGATGACGATCGACGCATAGCACGCTTTATCTCGTGAGAGCTTTATTAGCGGTCGGCGTCCGAAAGCCGCAGATGAAGTTGTCGCTGGGCTGGAAGGAGATAGCCGGAAGAATTGACGCCGCCCTTCTGAAAGCAACGTCCTCGAGGTCTGACCTTTTGATTCTGTCACAGGAGGCGGCACAGCTGGGCTACAGGTCGATATGCGTTGCCCCGTACCTTGTTGAGTCCGCTTCTAGACTCCTCGAGAACACAAGCGTAAAGGTGGGCACAGTGGTGGGGTTCACGCTCGGCTTCAGCACGTTGTTCTCCAAGTTGCAGGAGGTCAAGGCGGCAGCACAGATGGGCGCGAGAGAGGTCGACTACGTGGTAGGATTGGGCGGGTATTTCTCTGATGGCGTCGAGTTTGTCGAGATCGAGGCGTCGAACCTGATCGGGGAGGCGAGAGACCTAGGAATAGACGTGGTGAAGGCAATAGTCGAGGTCGGTTACTTAACGAAGGACCAGACAAAGGAGATCTGTGTGACATGCTCTTCGGCTGGCGTGGACTTCCTCAAGACTTCTACCGGGTACGGTCCCAGGCCAACGACACCTGAGGATGTCAGATTGATGGTGGAAGCCGTATCGGGGAGAACTCCCGTGAAGGCATCCGGAGGCATCAAGAATCTTGAGGACGCCATGTCCATGTTCGCAGCTGGTGCGCGATTGATTGGCACAAGCAGCAGCAGGAAGATAGTAGAAGAGGCGAGAGCACGTGAGGGCCGAGCATGACGGCCGGGTGTGAGGACAGACGTGAGCAGCGTTTTCGCCCATGATGGAGTGTACAAACTCAGCCTCTCCTACATTCCGGAGAACCTGCCGCACCGAGAGGAGCACGTGGGAGAGATCACACGGCTGTTCAGGCCGTTCACCGAGAGGGAGGATCAAGTCCCTTGGGCTGTCATGGTCCTCGGACCGAGCGGAACCGGGAAGACTGTGGCGGTTCGCCGGGCGCTCGACAGGATAAAGAGAGAAGTGATGCAAAAACGTTCCGAGGCGCTCGTCGACTACGTGAACTGCAGGTTTGCCACATCGGACTACTCCCTGGCTCAGATGATCTCAATGAAGGTGATACCTGGGATGTCAACCCGCGGCTATGGCACCAGCGAGCTGGTGATCGCTGTCCAAGACTACCTGGAACACAGAGGACAGCGAGCGTTGATCGCCCTCGACGACTTCGACGCCTTCATCCGGATCTCAAGGGGCAGGACCAGTCTGGTCTATGATATGCTGAAGTATCACGAACAGGGCAAGGGCCGAGTGTTCTTCATACTGGTAGGGATAGAGGACTTCTCGTCCAGTTTCTTGGAGGCCTGGATACGGAACTATGTCTGGAGGACAAGGCTGTCATACCTTCCATACGGGTACGAGCAGATGCAACAGATCCTCTCGAGCAGGAGCGAGGAAGCCTTTGTTGCCGGGGCGATCAGCGCAGAGGAGATGATGCTCGCGAGCAGGATGGCGGCCAAGTTCGGGTACGGGTCGGCAAGGTATGGCCTTGAGCTACTGCTCGCATCCGGAAGGGAAGCTGATTGGGAGGGATCTCGGCGCGTCACTCCCGAGAACGTGAGAGTTGCACAGACTAGGATAGAGCCGATCCTGAGGCCAGACGCGCTCGCGGAGTGGCCCCCTGAGACCAAGAAGATGCTCAAGAGGATTGCAGATGTCTCGTCCGCCGGGGAAAGGGCCTACTTCTCTCTTCCCGAGATCGGCGCTGATAATGAGCAAGGGGTCGCGCTCGTTAGAAGGCTTGAGTTTGAGGGAATAGTGGATCTGTTGGTCGAGGGCGACAAGACCAAGGTGGCACTTGTCTCACCTCCGCTCAGTATACTCAGGAACTACTTGGGGGGCAAGAGTTGAAGATAGACTGGTTGGAGGTCATCGGGGACGAAAACAACCTCAAGATCCTGATGGAGTTGGACGGCGGAAATCCCATGACGCTGTATTTGCTCTCTAGGAAGATAGGCGCCTACCCGCGTACAACTCGGGGCCGGCTCGAGTTCCTGATGAGAAACAGCGTAGTTGAGGAAGAGCGTCTAGGTGGAGTTCAGACGTACAGGCTGAATCGAGCAGCACTTCCTGACGAGGTCAGAGAGTTCCTCATATGGCTCAAGGCACAGACATCCGGGACTGATTCACTTTGATATTATCACGGCGCTCTCCCGAGCCTCACCTATCTTGACAACCCTGTCTCGAGTCGCAACTCTTCTGTTGAGGGCGAGTATTCTGTTGACTCTGAAGCCCAACTCGACGGCCAAGGTGCACAGGTAGATGTCAGAATCCACTACGCCGGTTGGGAACACGCCTCCGGCGATCAGTATTGTGGCTTTTGACCCGTCTTTCAAGACCCGCCACATCTCGGAAAGTGAACTCCTCAAATCGGCGAAGTAGGCGTTTGCCACGGGCGGGAGCGACGGGAAGAGCGGTTCGTCAGATTCGACATCCAGTCCGATGTACGACCTCATTGGAGCCTGAGCCACGCCCGGCAGGAAAAGTGAGTACTCTATGTCATACACTCTAGTGTATTCTATCTTATTGAGGTAGGGTGGCGAGGTGACTATGCAGTCGACTGAAGAATCATCCAAGAAGTCCAACCTCCTTGCGTCCCCTACGTGAAGGGCGGGTTCAGGCCCGAGTGGTCTGAACCGCTGGAGCTCCCTTATCGCCCTCTTTGTCCTCGCTCTGAAGAACTTCCTGAACGGAGGCGTGTGCCTCTTCTGGACTCTGAGGACAGCCCCATCCTTGTACGCGTACGACGCTTTGATCGCTGACGAAATAAGCAGGACATAGAGAAAGTCCCTGACCTTCTGATCCGGGATCTGGTCTATCAGGGACCTGAAAAAGACGACGTCTTCCAATACATACTTGCTGAAGTACCTCCTGACCCCCCTCGGAACCGCGGAGAGATTAGGCCTAGTGAACTTCACGGCGAAGACCTCAGATGCGGACTTGGAGAGCAGGTCGACGTCGTAGTCCTGACACTTTGCCCGGCTCACGAGTATCATCAAAGGCGAAACGTCTACGCCGACCGAACTCATGCCCACCTCTCGCGCGGTCAGGGCAGTGGTCCCGGACCCTACGAAGGGATCCAGTATCGTGCCATTGCCGATACCCATCCACTCCAGGCTCGCGGTCACGAACTCTCTGGCGAAACCCTCCTTGTAATAGAACCAGTTGTGGATTGGTGTCCTCTTGTTCGGAACGAAGGTTGTGAGATGCCGTAGGTCATACCTCTCCTCTATTGGAGGAATCCCGGCGATGTCAATCCGAATACCTGTCATACTCCTTCAGTACTTCCGGAAGTGCGCTCAGGAGATCTGAGGCAGTGTAATGAAAGCCCTTTGATGTGAAGAGCTTGTCACCGGCCTCGCCACATATATGGGCCGCAGCGCAGGCAGCCTGCAAGGCACCTGATCCTTGGGCCAGCAAACCTGATGCGACGCCCGTCAGGACGTCTCCTGCCCCGCCCTTGGACATCCCCGGGTTTCCTCCCTCGTTCACCTTGACTACAGATCCGTCGGAGATGACTGTGTGATACCCCTTCAGGATCACAGTGCAGTTGCGCGACCTGGCGAACTCCCTGACGTGTTTCACTCTCTCGGGCCACTGTGGCCCGATCTCCGTTCCTGTCAGTCTCTTGAACTCCCCTGCGTGAGGAGTCAGAATCACCGACTTCGAAGATGCGGTTGCAGCGAGGCGCTCGCTGACACCGAGTGCGTCAGCGTCAACGACGAGCTTCTTGCCTCCTGCAAGGGCATGCTCAGCTATCTCCAGAGCGCCCTCAAGAGAATCCTCAGCTCTACCCAGTCCCGGTCCGACGGCGACAACTGTCGCCCTGTCGAGTTCAGCCTTGAGCGAGTCCAGATGACCCGGCCTGAGCCTCCCACCCGGCAGGCTTCTTACGATCAGGTCCGGCGACATCGATCTGACCGAGGGGGCAACAGACTCAGGAGAAGCCACCAAGACCAGTCCCGCCCCTGTTCTGAGCGCTGCGAGAGCAGCCAAGGCAGGAGCGCCCGAGTAAAGCTCGCTACCTCCAACGACCAGAACGACTCCATAGTCGCCTTTGTGTGTGAACCGTCCCCTTGCGGGCAACGCCGAGAGTACATACTCCCGATCCACAAAAACCGAGGCGGACTCGGGTATGCCTATGTCAACCACAGAAACCTTGCCTGTGAGATCTGGCCTTGACATCAATCCTTTCTTCATCGCGTGGAAGGTCACAGTGAGACGTGCGCGCACCGCCTTCGAGGACACAGCACCGGTGAATGGGTCCAGCCCGGATGGAGTATCGACGGAGACAATCGGTTTCCTCGACGAGTTCATGAGGTCGATGATCGCACCCGCGTCACCTGAGATCTCGCCCCTTATCCCAGTTCCGAACATGGCGTCAACTATCATCTTGTTTCTGCGCACGTCATGTCTGGCTCTTTCCAGCCAACCTTCTTGGTCCGTGGCGATGTAGGTTCCTGCCAGTTGCGAGTATCTGCTCCAGTTCAGCCTTGTTTCATCCGTTTTCAGGGACTCGGGAGGTACCACGAGCAATACATTCACTGGATAGCCACGTTCGAGAAGGCTTCTTGCCACTACCATGCCATCCCCTCCGTTCCTTCCCGGCCCACAGACAACGAGAATCCTGCCTGGCCTCATGGATCTGGCCACGGCATCGGCGACGGCGGAACCCGCCTTCTCCATTAGCGCGAGACCCGACACCCCCATCTGGGCCGCGTTCAATTCGGCAAGCCTCATTTCATCGGGATGCACCATTACGCGAGGCAAACTGCCTTTCCGCGGTGACCGATGTTTCGGCATGGTTGCGTTCTGACACTTGGGGGAGATAAGTCTTGGAATGCTCCCTTCAGTTCCCGGCAGAGCATCCGACAGCGCCGCGCTCTATCTTGAGCGATCAGCAACCGGATCATGGACACTTGCTGGTCCGAGCCTTTGATGAACTCAACGGAGTTGGATGTCACGATGTGAGATGGCCGAGCACGAGGAAACCGCAGGCTGGCCAACCGAGTTGTTTCTCCCGCGCCCATAAGGGAGAAATACTCCCACAATAATGATCACACGGATGGCCCGGAACTAGCCCGGTCAAGGCTGTAGCCGCCGAGTCTAGCGGTCAAAGGAAATCCGGCCAAGGATAGCGGGCTCTGGTTCTTCCCAAAGAAGAGAAGAGACCCGTCAACGAGAGTTCGAATCTCTCCCGGGCTATCCTACAGTATCCTCACAGAGCACTGAAGGCACCCACGATGCATAGCCACCAGATCCAGCACAAAGAGGCGAAGTAACAATGTTTGTAAGAGAAAATGTGAAAAAGGTTTAAATAGGTATCGGCGGACCTCTGTCAATAGTGGTTATTAACATATCGTGAGGTGATGGAAATGGAGAGCAAGTGGGAACACGCGCTTCAGAGGAACATATGCCCGAATTGCGGGTCCATAGAGCTAGTTACTGATGAAAAGAGCGGCGAAGTGTACTGCAGCAAGTGCGGCTTCGTTCTATCGAAAGTGTACGATATGGGCCAAGAATGGAGAGAATTCGGCGACGAGGAAAGTGAACAGAGAGACAGGGCCGGAAGCCCACTAACCCCGCTCATACACGACCTGGGTTTCACAACTGCCTTGGAGTTTGGCACGAAGAGCGCATCAGGCAGGGGCATGACAAGCGAGGAACTCAGCAGAGCCCAGAGAATGAGGGTCTGGCAGGAGAGAGGCAGGGCCATGAACGCAAACGAGCGAAACCTCATGGCTGCGATGAGACACATCAGCCACTTGGCGGATCAGCTAAGCATTGGCAAGCCGATCGTCATCAGGGCCGCGAGCATCTACAGACAAGCGCTGGAGATGGGCCTAGTCAAGGGTAGGCCCATAAGCTCAATGGCAGCAGCAGTTGTGTACGCAGCCTGCAGGAGCAGCGAAGTGCCGAGGACTCTCAAAGAGGTCGCTACCAATGCCGGACTGAGGAAGAAGGAAGTGGCTAGAGCCTACAGAAACATCCTGAGGGCTATGGAAGGCGAGAAGATGCCGATAAGCGATCCAACCCTGTACATATCGAAGGTTGCCTCGAGACTGAAGCTGGGTCCTGAGATCGAGCGCGAGACCGAGAAGATCCTAAGTGAGGCAAAGAGGCACAAGACCACATCCGGGAAGGATCCGATGGGACTTGTGGCAGCCGCGATGTATATGGCAACCCTGAACCTCGAGATTACATCAGTCACCCAGAAACAGATAGCCGAGGCTGCTAACGTAACCGAAGTAACAGTTAGGAACAGGTTCAAGGGCCTCAAAGATCTAGTCGAGAAGTTAGGAACAGGTTCAAGGGCCTCAAAGATCTAGTCGAGAAGTCATAGGGCAACTCTGACAGTCGCTAAGGGACTGACTCTGGAGACAGCCTTATCAAGACAGCCACGATCAGGCCTCGCCAGACATGAAGGACAACATGCCGTTCCTTCTCATTGTGTTGGATGGTCTCGGAGATCACGCGTGCGCTGAATTGAGGGGCAAGACCCCCTTGGAGGCAGCAAGGCAGTCAAACATCGCGAAGCTCAAGGCAAAGGGAGCTCAGGGGCTGATGGATCCGATATCGCCTGGAGTCCCTCCCAGCAGCGATACGTCCCACCTGACGATCTTTGGCTACGACCTGAAGACGGAGTACTTCGGGAGAGGACCCATAGAGGCCTCAGGTGAAGGGGTCGAGCTCAAGGAAGGCGAGATCGCCTTCAGGGCAAACATGGCAACTGTGGAGCTTGGCGAAGATAAAGCCACCGTAGTGGATCGAAGAGCCGGCAGGATGTCGTCCCAAGAAACGAGCGAGCTGGCGAAGATGCTCAATGAGGCGATACCCGAGATAGATGGTGCCACGTTTAGATTGGTGCCACTTGCTGAGCACAGGCTGGCCATGATTGTCAGCGGCCAAGGGCTTTCCTATCAAGTGACTGACAACGATCCGCATGCGGATGGCAAGCCATTGCTGAAGTGTCAGCCCGTTGAAGAAGCTGGAGATGTCAAGGGAGCCTCCAAGCTGGCGGGTCTTGTGAACAGATATGAGGTCAAGGCGATCGATGCGCTCAGCAAGGCGGAAGTCAACCTGAAGAGAAAGAGGTCAGGCCTTCCCCAAGCGAACGCCATACTTGTCAGGGGCGCAGGAGTGGCCAAGAGACTGACACCATTTGAGGAGAAGCATGGAATGAGCGCCTGTGCGATCGCTGGAGGAGCTCTATACAAGGGTGTCGCGAAGACAGTCGGCATGACACTGATTGAGGTCCCGGGCGCAAACGGCATGCCAGACACGAACCTGAAGGGCAAGGTAGAGGCATCCACGAAAGCGCTCGACAGGTATGACTTCGTGTTCATGCACGTGAAGGCAACGGACAACTTCGCTCACAAGGGTGATCCTGCCGGCAAATCAGGCTTTATCTCGTTGTTCAACGACAACCTGTTGTATCTCGCTGAAGCCCACGCAGGGTCCGCTACAGTGATGATAACGGGCGACCACACGACCCCGTGTGACAGGGGCATGCACACTGGCGAACCTGTGCCGGTCTTACTTAGCGGACCTAGCATAAGAACTGACGAAACGAAGCTGTTCTCAGAGAGAGAAGCCACGACTGGCGCACTGGGCAGGATCAGCGGAGCTTCACTGGTTCAGATAGCTCAAGACTCCACTGAGCGGACCGTTGAGCTTGGAACTAGGCCATCTCCAAGGGCTCTTTCGTATCTGCCAAAGGACTTGGTGCCTCTTAAGATAACTGACTTCACATGAACTGACCTAGAGAGTGTCTGCCCTCACTTTCAGACCTCAGCTCACCGTACACGCCGTCGTAACCCGGCTTGACTATCAGCTCCCCCGACCTCATTCTCCGTATCACAGCAGCGAGGTCCTTTCCAGCCACTTCACTCAGTTCTGTGAGGTCCGCGTCTATGAGCACGGACAACTCGTTCCCGAACCTGTCGACCAGAGCCTTGAACTGGTTCCACACTTTCCCTGACGAGGCCGTGGAGTCCATCAAGTAGGCCAAGATTTCAGAAAGTGGTATCACTCTCACGAAATCAGCAGTCCCTGCCGGTCTGAAACCCCTTGGCCTGTCAGCTCTATTCCGGACTTCAAGGTCAACGCCGGGTGTTAGTCTCTTCCCGCACTTTGGGCAGATACCCTTGAGCTTCGTGAACTCCTCGGGCGAGACGCTCACATTGCAGTTCCTGTGCCCCGACCAGTGATACTTCCCGTACTCAGGATAGGTTTCTACGGTCATGAGCAGGCGAGAGGAGCCTTTCCCTCTCAAGGCCTGCAACATACACTCATAGTCCAGAGAGGACAGTTCAAACAGGTTGGCTTCCCTTCCGATGCGCCACGGATACGGGGAATGCGAGTCAGAGTTGGACACAAGAAGGTACTGGTCAAGCGAGGAAAGCGTCCAGTTCATCTCGGGGTCAGATGACAGTCCGGTCTCGAGCGCGTGAACCTCGCCTGACATTGAGCCGAAAGCAGTCTGCACCGAGTCGTACCCGTGTACCCCGAAGAGGCTGTAGTGGGGGGTCCAGATGTGAGCCGGGAATAGTTCGATTCGGTCACTGATGCGTCTGAGCTCGGACAACAAGCTCTCTGAGCTCAGCGACAGAATCGGGCGACCATCCGATTGGAGATTGCCGTACTCGGCGAGCACCTTGGCGGCAGAGTCCACGTCATCAAGTGAGGGGTACAGTATGACGTGATGGAGCCTCTTCACACTGTCACCGTCCTTGTAGATTGTGCTGACCTCTCCCGACAGAACGAAGAGCGGACCCTCGGGTCTATCGGCGAGAACGAACAATCCGCCGACATCCACGAGCTTCTGACGAAGCTCGGACCTCCACCTCGGGTGCAGGACGTCTCCTGCTGCTACGATCCCCAGGCCCTTGAACTTGGAGTAGTACGCTATGTGCTCCAAGTCCATGCTCAGGCTTGTGGCTGCGCTGTACTTGGAGTGGAGGTGCAGATCAGCGTAGACTCTTATCAATCCCGCTGCGATTCTGGCTCGGGAGATAAAACGGTTTCAGGCCGGAAGGTAATAGTAGAAAAAGGAAGCCCCGCGAACTGGGTTCAGGTTCCCGGGTTATCCCGACCTCGATCGCTCGGGTTTCAGACGACATCGAGGAGCGGTGCCCGAGCACTCCTGAGAGCGGCTCCCTCCGAGCGGCCACCTTCCCAACAGTTTCTGCGCCCAGTCCTGTAGGACCTAGGTGTCCTCAGGTAGACGTTCTCATTCATGCAGACCCAACACATGGAAGGTTGCCCCACCATGCAAAGGGCCTATACCCGACCTACCCTCGCGGGACAGTTATAATAATCGGGCGGATCGCTAATTAAGCTTGCCAGAGATGGAACTAGCTCTATAACGACACTCGAGTTTAGGAGCGCAAGTTCCTGGCCTTCATTCTGCCGAAAGAGCGAGCATTCTAGGGTTTTGGCTGTCCTTGTGGCCTAGCGAATACTCTTACGTACAGCAGTATGGCGAGACCCGCCAGCATGGGGGCGATGCCGTACAGTCCCAATCCCTCGCCGCTGATGATCCCCAGCTTCACCAGTATCGGTTGAAGCAACGCACCAAATGCTGTCAGGCCGGCACCTATCAGCTCCAGTAGCCTAGACCCCAAGCCCGACCCAACTTGGCCTGGCACTGACTTGACCCAGCCGATCGCGAATGTCACAGCTAGGACGGCAACTGTGAGGAGAGTTGAAAGCCTCAAGCTCGGAAGGAAAGCAAACTGGACAGCGGCCATTGCAGCCACTATCAGAAGTCCTCCGGCGCCTCTGCTCAGGAACCTCTGGTACGACTCTTCCGAAGTGAACGGAAAACAGGGCACAAGCACGGCCAAGAGCAGGGCTATGTGAGAACCATAGAGCAGAAGGTCATTTTCGAGGAACGCCGCCACGCCCAGAACCACCATCCCGCCCATGAATCCAAGCAGGGACAGATAGAGGAAGATGTTTCCAATTAGGTCTAGGTTTGATCTTTGCCCCTTCTGAGCTGCCATGGCAACCGTCCCGCGCTTATCTCGGTTTTAACCTTTTGCCACTGATTTTGCGGCTATGACCAAGAAGGCGTTGTGACTCCTGGCCAACGGCATCGGCCTCACCGCTCCCCTCTTCACCTTTATGCCCTGAGACATGATGTCAACTGTTTCAAGAACGACGAAGCCACCCTGCTCGAAAGCCTCGACAATCTTCTCAAGCTGGTTGTATGTGGGCACGACTGCCACCACTCTCGCTGAGGGCTTCAGACTATCGTAGTACGATTGAACTGCCTCCCAAGGTGAGGGCAGGTCCATGATAGCTGCGTCGAATGCCTCTCTCTGCCCGATCCCCGCCATGACGTCTCCAAGCTTGAACTCGACCGTGGCGTCCAGTCCTAGCGACTTCAGGTTCCTAGCTGCTATGTCCAGTGATTCTTGGTTGTTGTCAATGGAGAGCACGTGGCCGGCTGGCCCGACGAAGTTCGCCATCAGTGCAGCTGATGCTCCACTGCCCGTGCCTGCATCCAATATCTTAGATCCAGCTTCTATCCCCAAGGAAAGCAGGATGTAGCCTAGCTCTTTGGGGTACAGGATCTGTGTCCTCCTCGACATGACTTGCAGGAAGTCCGCCAGAACGGGCTTCAACAGGACTATCTTTCTACTTGTATTAGTCGAAACTGAGGCGCCGTACTCCAATGAGTCGTCGAGCTTGACAAACCCATGATGAGTGTGTATGGAGTCCTTCCCCACTTTCTGGATCGAGGACTTCCCTCCCTCAAAGATGACGCGCACATACTGGCCTGGTGATATTCTCTCGCCCATGAGCGGCTAGTGGTGCGGCAGGTGGGTAAATGAGTGTTCTCACGCTGTTCACCAAAGGTCCACGATGGTCGTTGACCTCCTAGCAGGGAAGGCTACATTGAAGACTCTCGCCCCGTAGACGTTCGTCCACAGCGTTGTGGCGTTGTGTGCGTGCCCGTGAATCACGATGTCTGGAGAGGTCTCCTTGACCACTTTTTCCATCCTTGGGTCGGTCAATACGGGAAGGATATGCTCGGATTCACCTTGCGTCGTTGCCCGCACTGGAGCATAGTGGGAGAGCAGGATCACGAAATCGTCGTCATTCCTTCTCTCCAGTAGGCCTCGGACCAACTGAACTCGCTTGGAGTACACCTCTAGGATGTCTGGAAGATGCGCCTTCTGCCAGCTTGTCGGCTCGGCTAGCGACCCTCTTGTCCCGACGATTCTGACCTTCCTACCTCCTATCTCCAGCTCGATGTCTGAGTCATCGAGCCAACGCACTTGTTGATACTCCTTCATCAAAGAGTCCTTGACCGCGTCGTGTTCCTCGTTGCCGAGCGTGGCGATAATCTGCCCGGAGAATGCCCTGTGGATGCCCTGCAGAACGGGCGCCAGCTGGCTGACCCTAGATCGCAGGATCATATCGCCCGCTAGGAGAAAAAGGCTGGAATCCCTCACCCTGAGCCCCATGTTGGCTAGAAACTCCCTCAGGTAGAGTGGCGAATGCACGTCGGATACCGCCGCAACGGTCACCATGCTGGTCAGTGTGCAGGCAGCTCCGGTTAAAACCCTCGACATACGAGGTCAGGTGGGCGACCTGTCAAGCCGGAGATGGAGAAGGAGGAGGTGGTAGCTCGACGGGCTTCGCGCGCGTTGATGACCTGCTGAGCATCGCGCCAGTGAGCGTTCCCAGTTCCAGGGAGGCCGGAGGCACAGCGGATCCGACGAGCAGTTTGATGTCAATCGACACGGCGCAGAACAGTACGTAAGCCAAGGCGGCAGATACAATGGCAGAACCGATTGCGAAGCCTTTGTCCTTGATCCCGTGGGTGCACGCTAACGACATGATGAAGTGGGTGGCCGCCAGCGAGACAATGAACGCCCAGTTTGAGGGCAGCACTTGCGGGATGCCCCATGCCAGGGAGAAGACAGTGCAAGACAGATCTGCCAAGAAGAAGGCGGCCAGCAGCAGGAAAAGGCGGCCGTACTCGACTCTCATGGGAGTCGGGTCATCCAAGCGGGGTTTCATAAGCCTTTGACTGCGATGATGTCGCTCTTCTTGTCCGGGATCCTTTCCCTGATCGCATCGCTGACCTCTGCTGTAATCCTAACCGAATAGCGTTCCGCCAACATCTTCGCCAGCTTCCTTGAGACCTCAGCGTTCGTGTGTCTGCCCGGAGCCAGCATACCCCTAGGCATGTGGGTATCCGCGCTGGGGTGCATTGCTGTGACATAGAGCTTGTTCTCCCTCAACTCGGCTCCCAGCGCAATTCCCAGATTGGCTCCTCTGATGAAGTTCTTCCCCCCAGAGACGAAGAAGGCCCCCTTCGTCAAGAACGTGCCCGACGGCGGGGACTTGCTCAGCTGTGATGCCCGGACCCAATAGACATCGAGGGAGGAGAAGCCCATCTCCCATGCCTTTGAAGTGTAAGATGCAGTGATGCCTGCAGCTTCTTGGATCTCGGCCTCGGTCATCTCCCCTAGTGGCCAAGCGATCGCGAACGGAGAACCTGTGAAGTCCGAGTGGAAGACCTGCGTGTTCTCTTCCGTGTGTTTCCTCACCAGAACCTCGTTGGTGATGGCGTCTTTCCCCAGCAAGAGCTTCCTGGAGCTGGAGAGGACGGCCCATCTGAACTTCTCGTACCACGCTCTCTTCCTGACCCTCTTCAGTTCGACCTCCCTCACCTTCTGCTCCACCTTAGTCGATTCCGCCTCCGCCATGAGTTCCCCGGCCCTCAACCTCAGCTCCTTTGACCTGCTGAACAATATGGATGCGTTGGCTGCTGCTGACCTGGTGGTGTCGAGCTGCGCCTCACGATCTCCAACTAAAACCTTGGCTGTTCTTTCCCTGTAGTCTATCTCCTTCACATTGATCCCGGTCTCAATGGCGCCTTTCGTTCCCTGCCTAGCGAGCGATAGTACCCGGTCGAACTTCGCTACGTCAGCCATTATCATCTCAGCGGTTGCCTTGAGTTGTGCTGACTGCTGAAGGAGTTCCTCGGCGGTTTTCATCAGAGAAGCAAGTCTTCGGTTTGGTTTGGTCGGAGCGACCACTCTGGTCTTGCCGCCCATGGAGTAGTACCAATCCATGGCTTCGGATATCGTGTCGAACCTTGTGGAGATCTGGGAGGGTGGATTTGGCAGCGACACCAACGAGTACTCAATGGGATTCGAACCGTCTGAATAGACCGTGGGCTCGAGTCTCAGCGACTCGACGGTCTGCCTGAGCGCATCAAAGAGCTTACGCACATCCTCTGGAGACAGCGAACCTGGGATTGCGCTTGGGTCAATACCTGCCTTGAGGCAGACCAAGTCGGAGAGATTACCTAGCCCTAGCTTCGTTGCCAGAGCTGACTTCAGGAGCGATTCTTCCTTTAGTATCCTGAGCAGTTCCCCTTCGTTGGCAAGGAGGGGCGATGGGTAAGTCCGAGGGGGGAGGCGGTATTCCCCGCCTAAGAGAATCGACCTGTCCCTCATCACCTTCTTCTCGGTTGTGAACGCAACTTTCTTCTCCGGGTCCAAGACAACGAAGACTCCACCGGAAAGCACCTCAAGCACGAGTTCAAGGCTAGTGTCCTTCGGGGTACGCAACTCGATGGAGATCACCCGGTCAAACCCTTCCTGTTCGATCTTCTGTATCTTGGATCCTCTTAGCAGTCGTCTGGCAGTTCGCAACTGCGAATGCGGCGACTTCTCGACGGGGTACTGAAACTCGGTCAGGCAGGCTCTGAGGCCTCTTTCAAAGAGAAGCCTGCGGGGCCCATCAGAGGCGTTCAGCTTTAAAAGGGTCAGTCCCAGCTCCGTGTTGCTGTAGATGTTGGAGACCCGAGCTCCGTTCAAACACTGGTCAAGTTCAGATGCCAGTAGCCTGACCTCAAGCCTCGACGGGGGTCTCCTCTGCATTTCGGTGATCGATCGAGATTGACGGAGGACGAGCAGAAAAAGCTTCAGAAGGCGATCTACTGGGGGAGGGCGGCCATAGGTATCGGACTGGGCGCGCTGCTTGCAGCCTTCTGGAGGCCAAACATGGGTGGGCTGTTCACGGTTGCCTCGATCTCCATATTCTCTTACCTCGCAACGTTCCTTGTCTTAAGCAACCTATTGGGCAAACACAGGGTGGAGTCGCTCGGCGGCAAGAACAAGCTGTACACCATCGGGATAGGGGTATTCTTCCTCTCTGTAGTTTTCACTTGGATACTACTCTACAGTCTCTTCTTTCACACTTGGTAGGGGTATTGTGAGAAGCCCCTGAAGATAGGAGACCCAACACTTGAAGTAGCCGAGATCCCATTCCGTGCACAGATGTGAGGCCTCTGTCTCCCTCAGCCTCGCGATCTCGTTCCTCAGGAAACCTTTGTCCCTCTTGAGCCTGTGCACGAAGCTTCTGTGGTCGTTCGTCTTCAGCGAGTTGATGATTCCCCGCAGCGCGTCTCTGTACCCGTTCGTGAACTCGTCCTCCGAAACGGGCAACCGATCTATCTTCGATTCCGCAACGTTGACCTTGCCGTCCATTATCAGGCGGAGTATTACCTCAAGGTCAGTTGCCTGTTGCGTCGTTGCTGCGGAGAGTCGCGCTTTGTTCATGACGAGCGATCTGGTGCGGGTTGAGGATTGCTCTATTTAAGCAGTTCTCATTCTTGTCCGGCGGAAAACACTGTGAAGAATGTCCAAGTTGCTGGAAGTGCTGGGGTCAAGGGTTATTACGACACCCGCGAGCTGTGTGATCAGCAATGTCTGGAGGTTTTGCGACCAAGATAAACTCGATCTCGAAAAAGAAAGGGTCCAGGCTTGTGCTCGCCCTAGATGTGTCCGGTGAAGACGGGGCAAAGACCTTGAAGGAAACCTCGGAGAGGCTGAAGGACTACCTCGTGGGGATAAAGTTGGGAATCCCCTTTCTTCTCGTCACTCCTCTTAGGGATATCAGGCAGACATTGGAGGAGAGAAGCGAGGACTTCGTGTTCATTGCGGACGCGAAGTTGGCCGACGTGTCGCATGTGAACGCATTGACATGCGAGATACTGTTCAGGTCCGGCATAGATGCAGTTATCTCTCATGGATTCATAGGCCGTGAGGGCGGCCTGGATGGCGCAAAGGAGACTGCCACCAAGCTTGGCAAAGGAATCCTGGTTCTGGTCAGTATGTCACACAAAGGCTCGGAGACGATAATAGACAAGGCACTGACGGACATAATCAATGAGGCGATATCACTCGATCCCGATGGTATCATCGCCCCGGCTACCCGGCCGACTGTTCTTGCCGAGGTGAGGAGGAAGATCCCTAGAGGCATGTTGATAATCTCGCCCGGCGTCGGCGCGCAAGGCGCGCCCTTCGGTTCCGCCATTCGGGCAGGGGCGGACTATGAAATAGTGGGAAGGGCAATATACGCAAGCCAAGACCCAGTCGCCGCCGCACGTGCGGCAGTTGAGGAACAGAGGAAGGCGTTAAGAGGATGAGGTGGGAGCTTCTTCACGGCATTTCCGAAGCTGGGATGATAAGGTTCGGGGAATTCACCCTGTCATCGGGAAAAAAGAGCCCCTACTACGTGAACCTGCGTGTCCTGCCCTCGCACGTCGGACTGTTCAGCATGGCTCTGGGAGAACTTGACTCCATGATCACACAGAACGAGCCAAAGGGAATCGGAATCACTTCGGTTGAACTCTCAGGCATACCATTGGGAGCAGCACTCGCCAGCAGGATGTCCGTCCCGTTTGTTTACGTGAGGAAAGAAGCGAAGACGCATGGGACGAGCGAATTGGTCGAAGGGGAGGTCGGGAAAGCGAGCAAGTTCGTGATTGTTGACGATGTCCTGACAACCGGGGGCAACGTACTGCACGCCGCGCGGGCACTGAGGGACAGGGGCGCTGAAATCGGATCGGCTTACGTGCTTTTCGATAGGCTCCAAGGTGGGAAGAAATTCCTTGCTGAGAGCGGTATCGTGGTCAGGTCTGCCGTAGACATCCTGAGCGCCATCGATCGATTGGCAGAGGGCGGCGCGATGTCAGCAGAACAGCATGACAAGATAGCCACGTACCTAAGGTCAGAGGGGGTAAGTGTTTAATTCAGTCCGGCCTAGGAGGGGGAGGATGTCCGAAGCAAGGGACATAGTGGACATCATCGACCTTAGGAGGGCAGAACTAGAGCACCTTTTCGAGGTGGCCGACCAGATGGAGAATCACAGGGTCGACGTGTCACATTCACTTGACGGCAAGATAATGGCACTTGCCTTCTTTGAGCCAAGCACAAGAACTAGGCTCTGCTTCGAATCGGCCATGAACAGGCTCGGCGGCAGGGCGATGACCTTCCTAGAATCCGCAATGACTTCTGCGGCAAAGGGCGAGAATTTCGCCGATACGGTCAGGATGCTGGACTTTTACTCCGACATCATAGTCATCAGGCACTCCGTTGAGGGTGCGTCAAGGTTTGCGTCTGACGTCTGCGTCAGCCCAGTGATAAACGCTGGAGAAGGGACAATGTACCACCCGACTCAGACCATGATAGACCTCTACGAGGTCTTGAAATCGTTCGGAAAGATCGATGGTCTGAAGTATGCTGTCGTTGGCGACCTGAGACATGCCAGAGTAGCTTCGTCGTTGCTGAGAGGCTTGAGCATGTTCCGCCCGGAGATGATCTACCTAGTTTCCCCTGAACGACTGAGAGCAACTGAAGAAACAAAGCGTTCTCTCTCCTCCGCCAAAGCCAAGTTCGAGGAGGAGACATCACTCGATGGGGTTATTGAGAAGGTCGATGTGGTCTACTTGACCAGGATTCAGAAGGAGCGTTTTGGGGATCTTCTGGAGTACGAACGTGTGAAGGGATCATATACCTTCGGCGAGGATGCTGTGCAAAAGATGAAGAAGCAGAGCATAGTTCTCCACGCTCTCCCGAGAGTCGACGAGCTCTCGCCGGCCGTTGACAAGTATCCGCAAGCAAGGTACTTCGAGCAGGCCAAGCGGGGAGTATTCGTGAGGATGGCGCTCTTGAATATGATACTGGGGTGAGAAGGGTGCCGCAAGAAGAACTGAGAGTAGCCAAGATCAGGAACGGGACCGTAATAGACCACATTCCCGCCGGCAGGGCCTTGCAGGTGCTGAGGATACTCGGGATAAAGGGGACGGAGGGTCACATTGTCACGATCCTGATGAACGTGCCCAGCAAGAGGTTGGGCAAGAAGGACCTAGTCAAGATCGAGGGCATGGCAGTCAGAGCGGACCAAGCCCAGCTGATCGCACTTATTGCACCTGACGCTTCGCTCAACATAGTCTCGAACTACGAGGTCAAGGAGAAACATAGGCCGACTCCTCCCGATGTGGTCGAAGGTCTAGTGAGGTGCCCCAACATGATGTGCATCTCAAACAAGCGAGATGAGCCCATAGTGCCGAAGCTCAGCGTGGAATCCAAGGATCCCGTCGTCCTGAGATGCGTCTACTGCAGGGCGATTCTTTCCGCTGACGAGATATCGACATGCCTGGTCGAGTAGCAGATGGGCAAGCACTACATCAAGGCTGAACTCGCAAAGAACAGTGCGCTCACCCCGGATCTTCGGATCATGGGCTTTGTGCTGCAGGAGCAATCGTCCTGCAAAGCCGGCCAGTATTTCATGCTGTGGCTGCCCGGGCGGGGAGAGATTCCTTTGAGTCCGTCCGTCTGCCGAGCGAACTATGCAGAGTTCGCGGTTGAGAATGTCGGTCCAACTAGCTCCGCCCTCGTATCGCTGGAACCTGGCGACCCGTGTTTTGTGAGGGGGCCATATGGGAACCCCTTCTCCCTCGGAATGGAGGGCCCGTTCCTGTTGATCGGCGGAGGTTCAGGGGCAGCTCCGCTTCTCATGGCTGCTCAGGAACTGGCCGACAGCGGCAGACCAGCGCGGGTCCTAGTTGGTGCGAGAGACTCCCAAAGACTTTGCTACGCGGAGGAGTTCAAGAAACTCGCGACAGTTGCCGTCTTCGCGACAGAGGACGGATCGTTCGGGCGTCTTGGGAAAGTGACGGACTACGTTGAGGAGATGCTGAGCAGCGACAAGACCGGGGTCGTCCTGACTGCAGGGCCGGAGCTGATGATGAAAAAGATCGTCAGCGTTTCGGAGAAACTCGGCATCCATTCCGAAGCCTCGCTTGTGAGGATCATCAAGTGCGCTGACGGGGTTTGCGGGTCTTGCGTCTTGGACCCGGGCGGACAGCTGATTTGTAGGGAAGGCCCAGTCATTTCAGGGTCTGTACTGATGGCGAGCGACTTCGGATCCAAGGCCAGGGACAAGTTCGGGAGGAGAGTAGAACTGGGTTGACACAACCTGACTTGGCCATCTCTGGCAGGTTGTTCGTTGACGGGGAATTCTACGACGGCGCTGTAGTGCTACACGGGGATGCAATCTCCGGCGTCAAGCCCACAAGCGAAATACCGTCGAGTGTGGAGCATCTGGACTTCGGCAAGCTGTGGATCCTGCCAGGAATGGTCGACGTTCACGTACACCTGAGAGATTTCGGTGAGAAGGCGAAGGAGGACTTCGAGAGCGGAACCAGAGCAGCGGTAGCAGGAGGATTCTCCACCACACTCGCCATGCCGAACACCCTCCCTCCATTGAATTCACCCGAGCGGTTCGCCGGAGCCATTGAGGCGGCCAAGGATCATATCTTCTGCGATGTTGGCTTTCATTGCGGCCTACCGGACTCCCTAGATGAGGCCAGAATGATGGGGTCGAATGGAGCATTCTCCATGAAGCTGTATCCCGATGATCTAGCTCGTCTGTTTGGAGGGAAGCCCAGTATCAGTGGGGCAGATCTGAAACAGACCGGCCTGACCCTGTACGTGCATGCTGAAGATGAAAACTGCATAGAACAGAGCAGGGTGTCCCTTGGCAAAGAGCTGAAAGGAGCCGCAATGCACGGGGAGGCGAGACCGTCCCGCTGCGAGCTCCTAGCGATCGAGAAGACTACTAGCTCGTTTGGCGGATGCGACCTGCATTTTGCCCACATCACGACCAAGGAGGGACTCGAAGCTCTGAGTGCGTATCTTGAGTCAAAGACGACTAGCGCTGAGGCTACAGTCCATCATCTTTCGAAGACTGACGCGGACGCCCGTTCATACGGTGGAGCAGCAAAAGTGAACCCGCCACTGAGGAGCGCTCGTGATGTGGAAGCCCTGAGAGGAGGTATCAACCAGGGGTTGATCTCTGTGGTTGTCAGCGACCACGCACCGCACCTCTTGACCGAGAAAAACCAGGACGACTATGATAGGATACCTGCCGGTACCCCTGGCCTAGAAACGGCCTTGCCCGCACTGCTCAAGATGGCGAAGGCTGAACAGCTCGGGTTAGTTGAGGCGCTCAAGTGCATAACAAGGAACCCTTCGCGCAGGTTCGGACTTGCGCGCAACGGCAGAATAGCCTCCGGCTTTCTGGCGAATCTCACCGTGGTTGACCCAAATGAGACTTGGACGGTCGACCCCGAGTCGTTCTTCAGCAAGGCCAAGTACTCTCTGTTCGAAGGAGACGAGTTGGTCGGCAGGGTGAAGATGACAATGGTCCGGGGGAACATAGTATATGAAGACGGCTATGTCACAGAGAAGCCGAAGGGGGAGGTGCTGAGGAGATGCCCCGCCTAGAAGTGGAACTAGCTGAACTGAGGCTGCGCAACCCACTGATGAACGCATCAGGAGTACTAGGCAACGCCGCGTCCCTGCTAAGGAAAGTGGCTATGGCTGGCGCTGGTGCGGTCGTGTCAAAATCCGCAACGGTGGAGCCTAGGGAGGGTTACGAGAACCCTACCTACGTCAAGCTGGACTATGGCGCAATCAACGCGATGGGTTTGCCCAATCCCGGGTACGAGGCCGTCGCGGAGGAGCTGGGCGAACTGACTGACTTGGGTGTGCCGGTCATAGCCAGCATCGCCCCAGCTGACGATGCCCAAGCAAAGCTGATGGCACGAAGAATGAGAGATGTGGCGAGTGCGATTGAGGTCAATCTCTCCTGCCCTCATGCGAGCAAACTAGGGTACGAGGTCGCTGCAGACCCAGAGATTGTGAGGAGAATAGCTCGGGAGACGAAGGCAGAGTTCCGGAAGCCCGTATTCGTCAAGTTGCCACCAATCAGGTCCGATTGTCTCTCGTTGGTACCGGAACTGGACTCTGTGGATGGGTTTGTTGTCTCAAACACGATGAGAGCAATGGCGATCGATGTCTCCGCCAAGAGGCCTGTCCTGTCAAACAAGTTTGGGGGCCTCTCAGGGCATGCTCTTCACCCAGTAGTCGTGGGGCTGCTGTACGAGCTGTATGAGATGACGAAGAAACCGCTTGTGGGAGCAGGCGGAGTGTCAGACTGGGACGACGCCGTTGAGTTGATGCTGGCGGGCGCCACGGCCGTTCAGGTAGGAACCGCCATTTCCGAAGATCTTCAAGTCTTCGACAGGATCAAGCAGGGGATGTCTAGATACTTGGATGAATCCGGGATTTCAGCCAACGAAATGATCGGACTAGCCCACGAGGCCTAGTCACTTCTTTTCCTTGTCCGACAAATACCACTTCAGGACGTCCTTCCGCTTCTTCCTTCTCTTCTCATCCTCATCGCTTATGGATGAGTACAGTTTCTCTTTTGCCTCGATCAGTTGACTCTGCGTGTACATCCTTCCGCAGCGGGTGCAGATGTACACCTTGATGGCGGGGTCGTACGTCATCTCGCCTCCGCACTCAGGGCAGAACTTCGCTGAGGGCAATGACTTCGCTGAGGACATTGTCCGTAAGTGCTTAGGCGAGCTGACATTAATAATCTTATGTTTCGCACGCGGATTCTATACAAACGAACCTGAGCGACCCGAAGTGATAATCCAAGCTTATTACCAAACACTCCTCGTCCTTGCTTGAAGCGCATGAAGTACCACCTGTTGTGTGAAGTAGGACCCGATAATTCCACGCAGATATTCGTTCAGGAACTGCCTGGCTGCTACAGCAGAGCACCCACATTGGACGAGGCTGTGGCAAAGGCCCCGTTCAAGATCAGAGAGTTCCTCGAATGGCTTCGCAAACATGGCGAACCAATCGCGGATGACGAATATAGTGTCGAGACGATAGTGGCCGAAGTCGTGAAGGGCAAATGGCCAGTGAACCTTGGTGACAGCCAAGCCCTGTTCAAAGCAGACCTGAGGCCCCTCGACAGGGAGGAGGTGAAACGCTGCATCCGTTTCATGGGATACGCAAGGGAAGACCTCATAGACCTGTATTTGAGCCAACCCAAGGATTCCCTAGAATGGAAGCCTGATGCAGCCACTCCGAGAAACATCAAGCGCATTGCAGAACACGTGGCAGAATGCTCTCTGTTCTACATAGAGAGAATCAAACCGAGGAGGTTCGAGGATTGGCCCCTGACCTTCCTAGAGGTCGCAGATGAGCTGTCGGTCATGAGGCTGCTCAACTTATCTGATGAAGAGGTGAGCTGCCAAGTAAGCTATCATCAGCCGGGAGAATGGACGGGAATGCGCGAGCCGGAAGGATGGACCGCCAGGAAAGTGCTCAGGAGGTTTGTCTGGCACGAAAGGCTTCACACTGCGACGGTCAGGAAGCTAGCACGACTGTTTGGTGAGAAACCAAACAAGTGACTCCGGCAAGGAGGCTAACCACTGCGTGATTATGAGTAGGTCCTGGTAGCACTATCGCCGCTTCACTGCGGATGCCACTTGGACCAATACTATTCCGGCGAGGACGAGTATCATTCCAGCTATCATAGTTCCAGTTATGGACTCGCCCAAGAACAGGAGGGAGAGGATCGCTATTTGCACGAGCATGCTATTCTGAAGGATTGACAGCTCATATGCCCTGAGGAAACGGAGAACATGGTTCCAGAGGTAGAAGGCGAATGCTGTATTCACGACGCTGAGCCAGACGAGGATCAGCATTGCTGATGCGCCTGGAACGCGGAAGGGCTCGAACAACGGAACCAGAGCCACAATACCCAAAGTGCCGACAGTCATCGTAACTCCCGTAAGTCTCATTGAGGATATGGTGCCGGACTTCTGAATGCGTCTGAGTATTATCAGGTAAGCTCCCCAGCCGACTCCTGATACAAGCACCAGAGCTATCCCGACCGGATTCGCCGGCCCGATCTGTCCACTGAAGTACAGTAACACCCCCGACAACGCCGTGAACACGCCTAGGACTTGGACAAACGTTGGTGCCTCCCTGAGGAGCATTGCATCCATCAGGAGGACGAAGACGGGGGTGAAATTCAGAATGAGACTCACCATCGTTGCTGGAAGGTACGACAATCCGACTATCTGAAGACCCTGCGCGATGGTGTACCCGAAGAAACCAGCCGCGACCAGCGAGAGGACATCGTTCTTGCTCAAGTTCCAACTCTCTTTCCGCGTCGCCACCGCATTCACAGCAATCAGAATGATGGAAGCCACTGAGTATCTGATGGCAGCAAACAGCATGGGCGTCACTTCAACGAGAGCAATCTTGGTCAAGACATAGGACGAAGACCACAGGAAGGTCACCAACAGAGCCTCCAGTATCGAGAAGAGCCTGCCACGGTCGATCTGCACGCGTGTTTCCATGTACTTGGGGATCAGCGGGCCCCGAAGAGCCCGACTGCTTTTAACGCTATTGAGGAGTGAAACGTCTCACCTCTCGGATTGCAGTGCTCTTCCTTGTGGATCTGTCCATCAGCACAGTTACTGGGTCTGCCCTCCCGCGCAGATCATGGTTCAGCATGTGAAGATGATGAAGGAAGCAGAACGGCGCGTGAGGTCTGTGGCCATATGGGGTCGTCGGGATTTGAACCCGAGATCTCCAGCGCCCCAGGCTGGTATCCTAGACCAAGTTGTCCGACTGTGTCTCTAGACGACGACCCCTTGCCTAGGCCGAGGCTTATGTCGTTTTAATCCTTTGTTTCAGTAGCGGATCGCGGTGCGGCCACTATCCTAGGGACAAACTCGAAGGCATGGGCAGCTTTCGACTCCGAAGCGATTGACCTGTCCACACACTACAATTGTGTAGTCCGAAGGCGCCTCAGACCTCTACTGTAATTCAGGGCATCTGGGCGAGATAGGCGAGATTCTGTCCCATTTCATCTTGCATTTCCGAGCGTCAATGCTCTACTGTTCTGAAGGAAGACTGTTCCTCTGCGTTTTAAGTCCGATTGTTGCGGCATGGAAACCGTTAAGAGCAAAGTGCCTGTAGAAAGCCACCCCTAATCGCATGAGCGAAAGGAAGGTCATCAAACGTGACGGAACAGTCGTAGGTTTCGACCCATCGAGAATTGAGCGCGCCATAAAGAGGGCTATGCTGGATGAAAGACAGTACGACGAGAGGAAACTGAAGTCTGTCTTCTCGAGCGTGCTCAAGGTGATAGAGGGATTGCATTCCTCCGGAAGAACCCCCTCTGTAGAAGAGATCCAAGACATAGTCGAGATGGAGCTCGTCAAGCAGGATCTGTTTGAGGTCGCGAGGTCCTACATAATCTACAGGAAGGAGAGGGAACGAATAAGGGAAGAGAAGGAGGGAATACTGAAGAAAGAGCCTCTCGATGAGGTGGACAAGAGCTTCTCCATTAACTCGCTCAGACTCCTAGCCGCCAGATACCTTCAGAAGGACAGTGAGGGCAACTTCATCGAAGGACCGAAGCAGATGTTCAGAAGGATCGCTGCCCTGACCGTGATCCCTGACATGCTACATGATGCGGCAATCTTCTCGAAAGCAGGCGATCAGCAGATCCGAGAGCCTGAAACATGGAAAGCCGTCGATTGGGATGGCAAGGTGGGCCTCAAGGGACCCGATGGCCAGTACGAGTTCATTTGGAACAAGTACCACCTTGAGCGCATGAAGGCGCTGTACGATGAGCTGAATGAAGAAGGTAAGATGAAGAAGAGCTGGGCCGAGTTCTGGGACGGCGTGCTCAGGGGCGAGTTTGATTCATACGTACGTGAGTTCAATGAATACTACTCTATCATGGCAACGAGGGAGTTCCTGCCCAACTCTCCGACCCTGTTCAACGCAGGAACCTTGTTGGGTCAGCTATCAGCTTGCTTTGTCTTGTCCATTGAGGACGACATAGAGTCCATAATGACAGCGGCCTCAGACTCCGCTGTGATCTTCAAATCTGGAGGAGGAATTGGATTGAACTACTCTGGGTTGAGGCCAACCGGTGACATCGTATTCACGACCTCCGGCGTGGCAAGTGGGCCTGTGTCCTTCATGCGGATCATTGACACGGTGACCGACGTCGTGCGACAGGGTGGACGCAGGAGGGGGGCGAATATGGGAATACTGGACATCGATCATCCTGACATAGAGGCTTTCATCCTGTGCAAATCCGAACCGGGCAAGTTCGAGAACTTCAACATATCGGTCATGGTAAAGGAGAGCTTCTGGGATTCCCTAGCGAAGAATGAGCCATATCCGTTGGTCAATCCGAGAAACGGAAAGGTGACGGATAGAATCGACCCCGCTAGGCTCTTCGAGACAATCGCAAAACAGGCATGGAAGAACGGCGACCCAGGAGTGGTGTTCTTCGACAACATGAACAAGAGGAACGTCATGAAGAACGTCCTCGGGCCTATCACAAGCACGAACCCATGCATCGTGGGAGACAGCAGGGTGTCGACGGACAGGGGGATGATCAGGATCGCGGATCTGTATGACTGTCAAATGTCCATGAAAGCGGTCACAGACACGCGGGTCGGACCGACCCCAGTTATGGTCTACCCCTACGGCATGAAGTACAAGACCAGGGCGTACCAGGCTTCGGGAACTGAACTCAAGGATGTTGTAAATGTCGTGTGTAGTGGGACGAAGCCGGTCTACGAGGTGCAGACCCAACACGGATATCGGATCAGGGCCACATCAGACCACAAGTTCCGCACGCAAGATGGCTGGAAACCCCTTTCCGAACTGACGCGCAACGATGCTCTGTATCTCCAATCTGGAGAGGGAGGTTTCGGTGAGTTCGGCACGCTGGACGCGGGCAGAGTGGTCGGCTGGACTGTTGGAGATGGCGACATCAGCGGCCAAAGGGTGTATCTGAGATTCTATGGAGAGGACAAAGAAGTCGCACCTACCATTGCCGAGGCCGTGGCCAAACTGACAGGCAGTCCCGCAAAGATCAACGATAACTCGAGACAGGACTACTTCTACATCATATCGAGGAGACTCTACAAAGAATTCCGGTCCGCGTTTCCTGATGGTAACAAGCTTCAGGTTCCTGAGCTGGTGTTCCGCGGCTCCAAAGACCTGCAGAGGGGCTTCCTCCAAGGACTGTTCACCGCCGACGCGCACATCAACATCACCAAGAACAAGAGCTGTTCTGTGCGTCTGACAAGCGTCTCAAGACAACTTCTGGAGCAGGTTCAACTGCTTCTGCTCGACTTCGGCATAGTGTCAAAGATCTACTTCAACAGGAGACGCGAGCAAGCCCGTCTCCTGCCGGATGGTCATGGCGGCAAGAAGCAGTACAAGTGTATGGCCTACCATGAGCTATCGATCGATGGACAAAGCAGGGACATATTTGCACGAGAGATCGGCTTCCTGATTCAGAAAAAGCAGAACAAGCTCAAGCTGTGGATAGCTAGCAAGAGGAGGAACTCAAACAGAGAAGAATACATCACCAGCGTGAAGAGGGTTCGACGGATCGGCTATGAAAGCGTCTTCGATCTCAAGGAGCCCGAGACCCACAGCTTTATCGCAAACGGATTGGTTGTTCACAACTGCGGAGAGGAGCCCTTGTACCCATATGAGTCATGCAATCTTGGGTCTTTGAACTTGTATGCCTTCGTCAAAGAGAACGAGGGAGGAAAGAAGGGTTTCGAGTGGGACCACCTCAAGGAGAGTATTCTCGTGGCACTTAGGTTCCTTGACAACGTTATCGACGTAAACAGATTCCCGTTCCCAGCAATTGAAAGGGCTACCAAGCGCACGCGCAAGGTGGGACTTGGTGTCATGGGTCTGGCTGATGTCCTCTTTGCCTTGGACATTCCCTACAACAGTGAGGGAGGTTTCGAGTTCATGGAGAAGGTGGCCGAGTACTTGTCGTACTGGGCTATGTGGGAGTCAACCGAGGTCTCCGGGCGGAGAGGCCCGTTCCCTCTCTTCTCAAGCTCAGGTTATCGCAACGGGGAACTCCCAATCGAGAGCTACTATCACAGAGAAGAATGGAAGGTGGACTGGGACGCCCTCGTGAAGAAGATAGGAGAAGACGGAATCAGGAACGCCGAGTGCACAACAATTGCTCCCACTGGCTCGATATCCATGATCGCGGACACCTCATCGGGCATAGAGCCCACATATGCATTGGCATATGAGAAGCGTGTCACCGTCGGCAACTTCTACTACGTAGACGGGGAGTTCGAGAAGAGACTGAAACTGACTGAGACCTACTCTGGGAAACTACTCAAGGATATCAGCGACAACGGCGGATCGCTCCAAGGAATCGACGGCATGCCGGATGACTTCAAGGCCGTGTTCCAGACGGCACTTGACATACCTTGGTGGGATCACCTCAGGGCGCAGGCCGCGTTCGCGAAGTGGATCGCCGCAGCCGTGAGCAAGACGATAAACATGCCCTTGTGGGTGGCGGTCTCGGACGTCCTTAAGGCCTACCTGTTCGCATACAGGCTGGGAATCAAGGGGGTGACAGTCTACCGCGATGGATCAAGGTCAGGGCAGGTCTTGGTCGCCCCTTCCTCGAAGAGGGGTGGGTATGCCGTGATGGTCAAGAACATGACGATCGAGTTGATGAAGAAGGCTGGCATAGAGCCAGAGACTCCTCCACCAGCTCGAGCCCTCAGCGTCACATCAGTTGAGGCAAGAACGGGGCAACCTAGTGTCAACGAGAATGTTGGTCCCTCAGTGTCGGGCAACAATCACGACAAGTGCTCCTCGTGTGGAAGCACAAGGATATTCATGGAAGGGGGATGCGGCGTCTGCATGGACTGCGGCTGGAGCTTTTGCCCGGTGGCGTGAGGCACAATGGGAAAGGTGTTCCTGTACACTGGCTCTGGTGCCGGTAAGACCACCAATGCGATAGGTTTGGCGATCAGGACGGTCGGGCACGGAAAGAAGGCGGTTGTTATCTTCTTCATGAAAGGCTGGGATCAAATCGGCGAGCACCTGATAACTGAAAAGCTGGCTCCTTTGTACGAGTCCCATCTAGTCGGATCGCCGAACTGGGTGGATCTGAGAAACCCCAGTGAGGAGGACAAGAGAAGAGCAAGGGAAGGACTCTCGTTCGCCAAGAAGAAGCTTGCCGAGAAGCCCCATTTGCTGGTCTTGGATGAAATAAACTTGGCTGCGGCCACAGGACTTGTAGACGTGGGTGAGGTCATATCGTTGCTCGATGAGTCTCCTGATGAGACTGACATAGTGATGACCGGGAGGTACGCCCCCCCTGCGCTCATCAACAGGGCGGATTTCGTGAACCTGGTTTCTGACGTGAAGGCACCGAAGGAGATGTACAGCAGAGTGGGCATAACCTACTGAAGGAGTCTCAGACCATCATGTGATCACGTTGTCAAGGCCAGCGGCCCTCGCCATGTGAAGTGACCTTGCCATTTCAGACCTAGTCAGCCTCCTGCTCAGGTCTTTTCGGTCGAAAGCTTTCCATTCCGGTCTGTACTGCCACATGAGGTTGACCCTGGTTGACTTGCCCAAGTTGTCTGATATCCACTCTAGGATGCCCTTGAGGCAGCAATCCAAGTGGTTCGGAAGAACCAAGAGTCTCACTATCACCTCGCCTGCCGCTTTCGCCCTCATGTTGTTCCTAGCCACGGTGTTGAAGTAGTGATCAACGCCAGAGATGCCTTTGGCGCAGTTGTCATTGCCGTATTTGAAGTCCAGCAAGTAGACATCCGCGACGCCGTCCAGTAGTTCGGCCTCGCCGGCAGAGTAGTAGGCGTTCGAGTTCCAGACGACGGGGATGCTCTCACTCAGCAATCCGAAGACCTTGAGCCAAGGCCAAAGGTACTGGTCAGGGTTCCCACCCACGCAGTTCAAGTTTCTAGAGCCATTTCTTCTGGCCTTGTCCACCTCGACGGCGACGGCTTCCGGGCGCATTTCGTCGCCTTTGTCCAACCATTGCGAGATCGCGTAGTTCTGGCAGTGCAGACAATGGAAGGAGCACCCCATTGTGAACACAGTGAAGCTAGGCACCAGCTCGGGCTCCTCGCCGTAGTGGTCGAACATCGAGGAAACGACTAGATCGCTACCAGCCTTGCACACACCACGTTGGCCAGCAACCCTGTTCACTCGGCACTTTCGTTCGCACAAAGTGCATTCCTCCATAAGCTTGCCAGCTATTGCAGACTTCAGGTCCAAGAGGTTGGGGCGAGATACCGGGCCCAGGCCTGCTGAGTGACTGATGGAACTCTCCAGTTCCCTGAACTCCTTCATTGCCTCGGAGTGCTCGGACCACAGCTCATCTAGACTGGCAGCGGGAACAAGATCAACGCCGATAGTTCTCGTCATCATGAACTTGGCAGGGAGTTCTCCTCCAGCAACTCTGAAGTATCTCCCGAGGGCGGACCTAGCCTTTTCGTCGTGCATGACGCTAATCGCGTCGGGGCGGACCAGCCTCCACAAGTTCGATTGCTGGCACCCCGCGGTACGCTTATTCCTTTCGCCCTTGATGGTGGCTCGAATTTGCTTTAAATCTCCCTTCTCATGATTGACCCAGTCTTTGATCGAAGCCTCCCTCTACAAGCGCTTGGACGGGGACGTGGAATGCCAAGTGTGCTTCAGAAGGTGCCGGATACGGCCTGGAGCTCTCGGCTTCTGCAACGTGAGGAAGAACGTGGATGGGAAGCTTTACAGTCTGAACTACGGCAGACTCATCGCAGAGAACGTTGACCCGATCGAGAAGAAACCCCTCTTCCACTTCTATCCAGGGTCGACAGCATATTCCATTGCCACCGTAGGGTGCAACTACAGATGCTCTTTCTGCTGCAACCATGACATATCCCAAAGCAAGGAGATTTCGGGGAGGGACAGGACACCAGAGCAAGTCGTCAAGGACGCGGCTAGGATGGGTGCAACATCAATAAGCTACACTTACACCGAGCCCACCATCAACATCGAGTTCGTCGCTGAGACAGCCAAACTAGCTCATAGGAAGGGCATCAAGAACACGATGGTGACAAACGGCTCAATGACAACCGAAGCCCTCGATTTCGTCCATCCGTATCTCGATGCCGCGACAGTGGACCTGAAGGGTAACGGGAACAAGCGGTTCTACTTGGAGAAGATGGGAGTGCCGAGCACTGACCACATATTCCAGACACTGCTATGGATGAAGGAGAAAGGTGTTCACGTGGAAGTGACGGATCTGATTGTCCCCAAGTACGGTGAATCTACGCAGGATCTTGTCAGACTTGTGGACTGGGTGAGAGATGAACTAGATCCGCTCGTTCCGTTTCATCTGCTCAGGTTCTTCCCCTCGTACAGGATGTTTGACGTACCTCCCACACCGTTGAAGTTGATAGAAGACGGCTTGGAGATCGCAAGGAAGGAAGGGTTGCGCTATGTCTACGCCGGCAACGTGCCCGGTCATAGGACGGAAAGCACATACTGCCACAATTGCGGCAAGTTGCTGATCTCAAGACATGGCATGTTCGTCGATGCAGTCAACCTTACAGAGGATAATTCATGCCCAGACTGCAAGACTGCCATACCAATCGTAGGCAATTCGACCGTCTCTTCTGCGTCCGTGCTCTATTGATGTGCCAACAGCCAATAGGGTTATTATAAGGAGGCGCTCGAATGGAGGTAGATGGCAGTGAAACTCGCAGTGGGGCCGTCCTCGCCCTCGCTAGGCGGATCACTCGCTCAGAAGCTCGGTATCGAGACGATCAAAGTCACCTGCAGACGTTTCCCTGACGGTGAAACCTATGTGAAGCTGGAGGGGGCGACACCGTGCGACGGACTGATTCTTGTGCAGTCTCTGTCTTCCCCCCAAGCAGAGAATCTGATGATCCTGCTTCAGATGGCTTCTGCGGCCAGAGGCCTTGGCGTGAGGGACATAGCTGCGGTTGTTCCGTACTTGGCCTACTCAAGACAGGACAGGAGGTTCCTGCCAGGTGAGGCACTTTCCGCGGAGTTGGTCGCAAGGAGCCTCGAGGCTTGCGGGATCAGCAGGATCTTCATCGTCGAACCGCACAGTGATGAATCACTCTCCTTCTTCAGCGTGCCCTGCCACCCAGTGTCGCCCGCGTTGGATGTTGCCGAGTTCCTGAAGAAACGGACAAGCTACGTTGTGGTCGCTCCCGATGAGAAGAGAATACCAGATGCGAAGGATCTGGCGGCCCGGCTCTCTGTTGACTACGGTTGGATCGAGAAGACGAGAGACAGAGCTACCGGCAGTGTGACCGCGAAGATCGGAACTGTGCCGAGAACCAATCCGGTCGCTCTCCTTTTCGATGACATGATAAGCTCGGGAGAAACGATGGTGAAAGCCGCCGAACTACTAAGGTCGGCCGGCTTTGAGAGGATTGAAGCAGGCTGCGTGCATGGTCTGTTTGCCCGTGAAGCCGAGCAGAGAATGGCAGAGGCGGGAGTGAGTTACATCTTTGCCTCGGACACAATAGAGAGCAATCTCACGAGATACTCAGTTAGCCAATCGGTCGCCGAGTCAGCAAAGAAGGAGTTCCTATGACGGAACCCCTCTTCATCACCTTTGCACAGGGCTACGGGAGGCTACCAGTAAGTGAGTTGGAGGGCGCCATGGAGGCCGAAGGGACTGCTTTCGAGATGAGCCCCGGGGTTCAGGGCGTCCTCAGGTTCAGAGCCGATAGCAGCTCAGCCTCGCGCGCGGTCGCGAGGCTCTCGTTGTCTAGATTCATGTGCATGGAACTGGGCTTCTCAGGGGGCGGCGCCGGGGACATCTCGAAGGAGATACGGAGAGGGATACCTGTCCCGAAGACCGAATCATTCAAACTGATCGTGAAAAGAATAGGTGCGGCTGTCCCGGCCGAGGCAGTGAACTCACTCACGAGCGAAGTCGGCGGAGAACTGGCTCAGGCAATGCACGCTAAAGTTAGGCTCGTGAATCCCGAGAGAACCTTTGTGATGCTCATTGCACCTGACGGGGCCGTCCTGGGGGTGAGGATTGTTCCTACCGCCCGTAAGGAGCTCCCGGTCCGCAGGAACGAGGTGAAGCCCTTCTCGCACTACTCGACATTGCAGCCCGAGTTCTGCAGGGTTCTGGTGAACTTGGCAAGGGTCAGCCGAGGCGATCTAGTGCTCGACCCTTTCTGCGGGGCGGGTGGCATATTGATGGAAGCCTGCGACCTTGGCGCGACGAGTCTAGGTCTGGACTTCAAGCTGTCAATGATCAAGGGTGCTCGGTCCAACCTAGTCAAGTTTGACTACAGCGACTTCCACCTTGCCGTGGGTGACGCACAGAGGTGTCCCTTCACAAGGGCAGACGCGATTGCGACTGATCCACCCTACGGCATACTGTCTCCCATGGTCAGGAATCGGCTCGTCAGTGAGACATATCAAGACTTAGTGGAATTCTCAAGGGACACGTTGCCAGCAAGTGGGTACCTGTCGTTGGTGTATCCCTCGGCAGAGCCGGTGGGAGACATGATCAGGAACGCAGGGCTCACACTGGTCAGCAAGGATGAAATAAGGGTCCACGACTCCCTAACAAGGGTGTTCGTGGTCGCTCGGAAGTGAATGAGATGAGGGGTAAACTGGTTTTCCTAGGTACATCCGCCGGCGTTCCCACGAGTGACAGGGGCCTTTCCTCTGTCGCTCTGCAGTGGAAGGGCGAAGTGATACTGTTTGATGTCGGCGAGGGAACCCAGAACAACATGATCAAGGCAAGAATAAGCCCGATGAAGGTGGACAAGGTGCTCATCACGCATCTGCACGGAGACCACATCCTTGGCTTGCCCGGCCTGCTCATGACGATGGATCTACTCGGCAGGGAGGAGCCGTTGTCAGTGTACGGACCAAGTGGGCTGAACGCCTTCCTGAGCTGCCTGTTGCCAACGATATACGAGGACAATGCTGATTTCCCAGTGAGCTCAATCGAGATAGTCGGACCCGGGCTGGTTGCAGAGGGAAAGGACTACAGGATACTCGCCACCAGATCGCGGCACTCGGTGGAATCCTGGGCATTCAAGTTTGAGGAAAAGGACAGGCCCGGCAAATTCGACGAGAAGGCGGCTAAGAGATTGGGAGTTCCTCCCGGGCCACTGAGAACTGCGCTCACCAAAGGGAAGACGGTCACCGTCAACGGCAAGGCCGTGACACCCGAGGATGTCGTGGGGCCACCTCGCCCCGGATTCAAGATCGTCTACACAGGTGACACTGCCTTTTCCGAGGGAGTCGTCGAGTTCTCAAAGGGGGTAGACATCCTGATTCACGAGGCGACGTTCGAGTCATCAAAGGCTGAGTCTGCAGAGAAGGTGATGCACGCCGTGGCGGCGGATGCAGCCAAAGCTGCTTCCTTGGCTGGAGCGAAACAACTGATACTGACTCACATCAGCGCGAGATACCAGAGCGCGGACCCCCTGCTCAAGGAAGCGAAGAAGGCCTTCAAGAATGTGAAGGTCGCGCGAGATCTAGCCGAATACGCTATAGATTGAACCCCTGTTTCCGGATTAGTTCGATCGTCTTTCTTTTGAGAGACGCTAGATCCCCGTCGTTTGTGATCCTGGTGCCTTCTCTAGACATGAGTTTCTCTAGGCCTACCGTCAGTTCGGTGTCGTCTCTCCTCCTTAGATCCTCCACCTTCTTCGGGTCATCAGGCCGTCCCCTCTTCGAAAGCCTCTGAAACCTGCGCTGGAGATCCGATTCAACCAGTACCAGGAGCATCTTGCCCGCAACTCGCCTGAAAGCCTCAAGCTCTTCTTCGGATCTGATACCATCGATGATGACCAGCGGCGCGTTGACTTCCCTCAGCTTCTGGATGACGAGTTCAGCCACCACCACCTCGCTGCGCTCCTTCCTCAGCTGGACCATGAACCCTCTCATGGAGTCAATGTCATCTGGCCTTCCTTGTCGCCGGGCTTCTTCCCTCATGGCATCGCCCATTGAGAGGACCGGCACTCCCTTCTCGGCGAGGATCTTCGCGACGGTCGTCTTGCCCGCACCCGGCAGGCCAGCGATTAAAACCAGAGAGACTGTCTCCTTGTTTGCGTTCCCAGAGAACCTTGACAATGGTTCGTGAACTTCGGTCTCTTCCCTTCCGAGATAAGCTTGTCGGCGACAAGGAAACGATTTAAAGCGGCGGAACCGAACCGATAACGAGCTACTTGAGAGCGTTCATGTCCTTGGACTTGATGGACGAGACGGTTCGGGCCAAGATCAAGGGAATACAGGATACCTTGATGACTGCAGGAGCAGACCTCAAGTTCGTTGAACCCGCGAACCTCCATTTCACAATGGCTTTCTTTGGAGAGATTGACGAGAACCAGAGAAGTTTCCTGTGCCGCCGGCTGGCCTCCGCCAGATTGCCCCCCTTGTCCATCTGCTTGCGGGGCGTCGGGGCGTTCCCGGGACCGAGAAAGCCGAGGGTGATATGGGTGGGGGTCACGAAGGGCAAGGAGGACCTGGAGAGATACGCGAGCGCCGCTCTGAGAATGGGCATCGAATCCGGGATAGCGACGGATCAGGGCGAATCGTTCAAGCCTCATCTGACAGTAGCTAGGGCGAGGTCACTCTTCGGGAAGGAGAACCTAACGGTGAAGCTTGGATTGCTGGTGGATGCTGACATCGGAGAATCAATCACCAGCCCCATCAGGTTGAAGAGAAGCTCTCTCACCCCTAGGGGTCCAGTATACGAAACGCTCTGCGAGTCCTCCGTATAGGTCGGGTGCGCATTCGTTGGCAACTCATGATGAAGTCCTGAGGGAAGTGTTACTCAAGATCAAGCCCGCCCCAGAGGAGAGAGAGCGGGTCATGAGCATCGTGAGTGAAGCCGTCGAAGTGATGAGGCGGGCCCTGTCTGACGTTGACCCAGCGCTTGAAGTCACACTTCAGGGATCGCTGGAGAAGGATACATGGATCAAGACGGACGTAGACGCCGATGTGTTCATTCTGTTCCCGCCGAGTTACGACAAGCAACGGATGGGCGAAATCGTCATAGGTGAGGCAAAGAGGGCGTTCGGAGAGAAGAGAGTCACGCTCCGGTACGCGGAACACCCCTACGCGACGGTCAGGATCAAGAAGGTTGACGTGGATTTCGTCCCATGCTACAGAGCCATACCGCCGAACTGGCTATCCGCGACCGACAGGACGGTCTATCACACGCAGTTCGTCAATGAGAACTTCAATCCTTCCATGAAGGATCAGGCTAGGATCTTCAAGGCTTTTCTCAAAGGCATCGGCGTCTACGGAGCTGAGATAAAGGTCGAAGGATTTAGTGGCTTCCTGAGCGAACTGCTGACGCTGTGGTCCGGTGGGTTCCTGGAGTTGCTCAGGAAACTCGCCGAGCTGAAGCTACCTCTCGTGGTAGACCCGAAAGGCCTTGCCGCTGGCCAGAATCCAAGGCAGGTTGCGAGCGCGTTCAGATCCGACTTCGTTGTCATTGACCCGGTAGACAGGGAGAGAAACGTGGCCTCATCCGTCTCGGTAGACCACTTGGCCGATCTCGTTTGGGCTTCAAGGGCCTTCATAGCAGAGCCTTCGGAGTCATTCTTCTTCCCGCCAAAAGCAAGGCCTAGGCTCAAGTCCATGTCCGAGTCTGGTCTCAGCGTAGTATGCGTGCGGGTCACACCCTGGCGCGTTCCGCCCGATGTCCTCTGGGGGCAGGTCCACAGGATCAGGAGGAAGATCGAAGCGGAACTATCCCACACGGGCTTCAACCTGATCAGATCCGGCGACTGGACGGATGAATCGAAAGAGGTTTTGATCTTCTTCGCTCTTGAGGACTACGCACTACCTGCGTCCTTCCTCCACACCGGGCCCAGCGCGTTTGACTACAACAACTCAGAGGCATTCTTGACGAAGCAACGGTTGAATGCTGGCATCGTATCAGGCCCATTCATAAAGAACGGTAGATGGATGGCTGTGGTCGGGAGGGGCACGATCAAGGTCGAGGACGTGCTCCGCAAGTTCCTCGCCTCGGGCAAGTTCAGCGCCGGCTTGTCAGCTGATGCTGCAGAAAAGTTCAGAAAGGCAAGGGTCTTGAGCAGAAGAGCGCTTTCACCAAGGATCGTCACGGCCGGAGGGTACAGGGAGATAGCCGAATTCATTCGCGGGAGGAAGAGGTGGATTCGATAGCCTTGGGCAAGTCCCGACGGCACACTACCTGGCCGAACTAGGCGCGACCTCGTCCAGCAGGTCTAGGAACCTGTCAGCGATGTCCCTCATTTCCACGACATTGAACATTATGTAGACTGGCCCGGACTTCGACCTTTCCACTGCCAGCTTGGCCAAGTCGTGTAGGTCATCATCAGTGTAGTCGGACCTGTAACTGCGGCTCCTCCCCCGCCCGTGAAGCCTGAAGTATGAAAGAGGCAGGTCCGATAACGGCACATCCCAGAACGGGTCGACTATGTGCACCAAGTTCAGCCTTGAGAGGATCCTGCGCAACCTAGGTTGATCGTCCGACCAAGTCCCCCTTGGCTCCCAACCGAGTGTCAGGCCTCCCCTTTCGATCGTCGTGAAGAAGCTCTCTAGATTCACCTCGTTCTGAGCGCTCATCGCGAAAGAACGAGGAGACTGAATCACGATGAAGGAAGCTCCGAGTTCTCTCGCGAACCTTCTTGTCGCGTCCCAAGCAGCGAAGACTTCATCTGTCGGCCTGAAGTGCCCGAACCTGCTCAGGTCGAATCCCGGCGGCATTTTGGACTTCTTCCAAGTAGGACTGGAAGGGTCATGGGTTATGCCCTGCCAAGCCTTCATAGTGAAGATGAATCCCTCTGGAGCTACTCTTGCCCATCTGGAGGCCGTGTCCATCCTAGGTAAGGAGTAGAAGGTCTGCTGTATCTCGACCACACCGAAGCGCTTGAGGTACGAGCCCATCGAACCAGAGAACCCACAGGTTCCGACATGAATGGGATGATCGGGTCTCATGGTGGGTCAGAACGGGTCGCATTCCATGGTGGGCGGAAGTGCTCGCTTGTGAGCTGTGACCGACATCCTAGTCTGCAGGGCTCTGAGGACCGCCACTGGCGTTCCCATCTTGGCACTCGCCTCGTCAATACTCATTCCTTCGTCCAGATGCAGATGGATGAACTCGTCTACGGTTTCGTAATTAACGCCTAGCTCCTTCTCGGCCAGATGCCCGGGCCACAGTCTCGGGGAAGAGGGCTTGTCGCAGGTGGTCTGCGGCAGGGCCTCGGCCGTAAGTGACAACGTGACCGAGGAATCCAGACCACCGCTGATCCCAAGCACCGCCCGGTCGTGTCCAGCGGACTTGAAGTAGCTCCGCATTCCCCCCACAATCTGGGACTTGACCTTCTCCGGTTCCCTAATCTCCACCATCTTGATGCTGCTCGACGTCTTGAGGAGATGACGACTTAAAGTTAGGTCGGGCTCAGATGTCCGCAACCTCTGGCGGTCAAAGGATCTGCAAGATGCCAGGTTGATTTCGTACGGGTCACGGCAACAGTTGTTGGAAACTGTACGTCTTTCTCCGTGATCAGAGATCCGTGACTACGCCCGCCTTCGAGGGATCCGGCCTAGACGCGCCTGACGTGTAGTGGACCTGACACAGCCTCAGCCAAACCCATCGGTGTCTCTGAGGAGAACCCTGGAATCGTACCTGAACTCTGCTCCTGTGGAAGAACAGGGTTGTTTTGAACTGGCTTGTAGGAAGTTGGTTGCAGGTAGAGTTCGGTCTGCTGCTTTGGCTCGAAGTCCACATCTAGGAAACTCAGCTCCCTTTCCAAGTCGTCCAGTTCCTTGGTTGACCTGTCTATGGCCGATTTTATCTCGCTCAGGGCTAGCCTGTAGATGTTCTCTTCTATCTCACCGGACATGGCCTGCACCTCCACGGTAGCCCTGACCTTCTCCAATGCCATGAGCCTCTTTGCCACCTCATCCCTCCTCGAGTCTGCTAGGCCAGCCAACGCCTTCTTCTCTTCGTTGAGGGAAGCTAGTTCCTTCTCGAATTCGGCCTTCAGTTCACCGTACACTCTCTGGTGCATCTTGCTGTTCTTCTTGAGTTCCTCAAGTGCCTGTACTCTCCTGAAGTTGATCTCAGTTTCCTTGCGCAGTGATCTGGCCGAGAAGATGAGCATGTCCTTCACAACCACTTCTGATGAGCTGACATCCAAGTCCTTCCTGTCGTACTCCTCGATGTTCCCGTCAGACTTGGATACGATCACCCTCCTGATGTCGCCAGTGCCGTCGTGCGAACAGCAAATGACCTTTCCTATCTCCCTGCCGAAGTAATCTTTGGCGGGCGCCCCTATCAACTTGCCTAATGCATCATATTCACTCAACTGACTTCTACACCGGCTGTTACAGCCCGAGAAAGGGGGATTCGGATAAAAGAGGAACGCTAAACATCCCTGTATTGAACACTCTAGCGGTCGAGCGCTAGCTGGACCTGAACAGCTTCTTCTGTTCGAAACTGCCGGATTTGATGTCCTTGTCCTTGATGAGGCCTCCAACCTGCTTCTTCACGGACAAGGCCAGCCTTGAGCCGATTCCCGGCACCCGAGACAGCTGCTCCACTGACGCTTTGGCTAGGTCGGACCTGTTTTTGAATCCCGCCTTGAACAGGTTCCTCGCTCTTGCCCGGCCGATCGCAGTAAGGGACACCAAGTCCAAAAGCTCCCGCTTTATCCCGAACTTCACTCTCTTGCTCATCAGGGCAGCCATTGTGGAAACTTCCTTGGATCCAGTGAAGCCCGTGAGTTCCGAGGCGGCGTAGAGGAGCCAAGTCGCCTTCTCGTTTACAGCGTGCAGGTCTCCGGGCTCCAAACCCAACCTCTCGTAGATCGTGTCGAAGGACGCCTCCTCGACCCACATCCTGAGAGCCATCACAGTCTTTGCCTCATCGAATGCTGATGACTCTGAATCCGGCGGAAACAGCTCCCTGGCATGCTCTTGAAGGAAGCCCCCGACGATCTCCATGTCGCGTTGGGTTGATATCAGCGTTGGGTTCATGTCAGGGGTACCCACCACCAAGTGCAGGATCGTCACGTCAGTGAAGTCCGGGGGGGGCTTTGCGACGCGGTCTGCTATGGAGGCTGCCGTCTCAGGCAGGATATAGAGCTCAGAGACCCTTCTCCCGAGCTTTGTTGCCTTCAGCTGATCTCCGTCCAGTTCAACTGTCCCGATGTCAACCAGATACTTGATCATCTGCTTGATTCTCCAGTCAACGTATTTGTTGCCTCTCTGTTGGGCTAACAGCGTGTTGGAAAAGAGACTTCGAACCTCATCCTCACTCGTTGTTATACCCGATGCGACTGAAGAGAGAGTCGCTGATGAGAAAAAGTCGCTTTGGCCGAGCATTGACTTGATGGGCTCGACTGGAGCTCTGATGTAGTTCTCCTGTAGGATCTCGGCGTCCCTCTCGCTTCCTGTCCTTATCAGAGCAACGCCGTATTTGTCGAACTGTGGTCTGCCAGCTCTGCCAGCCATCTGTTTGTACTCCATCGTAGAGATCTCTCGGGAGCCGAAACCTGAACTGTACCTGTGAACTGAGGTAACACAGACGTACCTTGCAGGAAGGTTAACGCCCGCTGCGAGCGTGGGGGTAGCCGCTATTGCTCCGATAGCCCCGTGTCTGAAACCGTCCTCGACCAGCCTTCTCTGAGATGTCGGGAGGCCGGCGTGATGGAATGCCACTCCCTTTCTCACCAAGGCCGACAGCTGAGTTCCGACTGGACTGTTCTCTTCGACCTGCATCACGAGGCTGGCCAGTTTTTCTAGCTCCTTGACCTGTGATGGGCGTCGCGACAGCGAGGTCACAGGAGTCAGCTTGTTGGCCAATGACACGGCTTGCTTTCTGGTGGGCGTGAAGAAGAGTATCTGCCCTCCGTCCGACATCGCGTGATCAGCTAGGTCCATCATTTCATCCCCGAACTTGCTCTCCACTTCTTCTTGCCTATCGGGGAATGAGATCGTGTTGCCGTAGTAGATGCCCTCGTGTAGCGGCACCGGGCGCCAGTCGCTCCTTACCAGCTTGCAGCCCATCCAAGAAGCTATCTCTACGTCGTTGGAGACAGTGGCGCTGAGCGCTAGCTTCTGCGCTCCAGGTAGCAGCTTGCTGGCCGAGGCCACAAGCATCTCGACGACTGGACCCCTGTCGGCCGAGTGGATCAGGTGAATCTCGTCAAACACTACCGTTGAGATGTCACGCAGCCAGCTGGGGCTGTGCCGCAGTATTGAGTCCATCTTCTCGAAGGTACATATTATCACATCGTAGTACTTCATCCCCTCTGCGGGTGAATCATAGTCGCCGGTGCTTATGCCCACTCTTGGATTCCTGCCACTGGGCCTGGCCAGCTTTGAGGCGACCTTGAATTCTAGAAACTTCTCGTACGCGAGTGCCCTGAGTGGAACCATGTACACCACCTTGCCAAGGCTTCTTTCCATCTCCTGTAGCGTTACGATTAGTGGGACGAGGGTCTTGCCGGAAGCCGTTGGGGCAGACAGCAGTACGTCCTCTCCCTCCAGTACCCCGGCTTTGATGGCTTCCTCCTGAATTGGGTAGAGCGAATCCAACCTGAATGAAGAGGATAGCACTGACTTGGCGGACTCGCTTATCGGCAGATCCTGAACTCTCACTGTGATTCTGTCACCGGGTCTTCTTCAACGAAACGTCATCAGGGGTGTAGAAGTATCCGTTCCTCAGCAAATCGTTTATTATGCGCCTACCGTCGGCCCTGTCGACTCCCTTCCCCTCCGCTCTCTTGAGTACCTCCTCTATGTTGGCTGAACTGAACTCCTTCTCAAGGTCCTCTGCTATCTTGACTATGACGTTGTGTTTCTCCCATGAAGACCGGGCCTTTCCTGTCATCAGGATGTCGATGTCGGTCCTTCCCGTTTCAACATCAAGGCCTGCTTGAGAAAGCGAGGATCTGAAAAGCGTGATCACAACTTCGACATCCTCCTTGGTCACGATGTCCCTGAGCATCAGCTTGGCCCTAGCCTCGCCCTGCCGTATCAGGGATTCAAGTTGCCTCGGAGTGATCTGAACCGATGACTCCCCTCCAGCCTTCCTGAGCTCCAAGAAGAACTTCGATATGGCCTGAGCGGCTTCATCGGAGAGCTTCGGCGCTAACGTCTTCGCGTACGCTACGTATCTCCTCAGATACATGGTGTCGTACGTTGCCTCCGCTGCCCGCTCCATCTTGCGGTGCTGTGCGATTATGTGCGCAGTCAACAGGGCATCCCTGGTCTCGTCGGGCACGTCCCGCAGGATGAAGTACAGGTCGAACCTGGACAGTATGACGGGCGATAGGTTGACGTTCTCTGCGAAGTTCCTGTTGGGGTCGTATCTTCCGAACTGCGGGTTCGCCGCGGCGAGGATTGCTGTCCTCGCGTTCAGGGTCGCCACTATTCCTGCCTTGGCTATGGAACAGCTGTTGTGAAGCAAGATGCCCTGACTCACGAAGTTGTGAGTCGGTTCCACCGTGATATCATACACCCAGTTGGTCCTGTATTTCCCTTCGTTTGGAACAAATCGCACTGCCCTTATCCTCAATGCTCTAAAGTTTGAATTCAGAACTCTGTTGAGCTCAGCGACATCACGACGGGCCTCGGAAAGGTCGGACAGAATCACATCCTCTGCCTTCTGAACCAGTTTCAGCCTGACGTTCTCGTCGTATCCGCTTCTCTCGCAATAGTCGATGGTGCCGCGCTTGACGAGCATGGCGTTCGCGAGACGTTGCTGAGACCAGTTGACGGCCGACCTCATGTCCCGGACCGAGGAGGCCGCGTTCCAGACATCTTCGATATCATCGATGCGGTCGCATAGTCGGAGGGCGATATTCCTAGCCACATCCACTGTTATCCCATATCCGGCGCCAAGATGAGCGTTGAAACGCCCGTCGTTCCCGACTCCGAGCTTCCTATATGTATCATTGAACAGATGAGCGAAATCAGTAGGAATGACGTCATGACTGCGGTTCATGCTCCGGCCTCTCTCGACCATGATGCACACATCTCTGATTCTACCGTCGTTTCGATCGACGATCTCGTCCCTGAAGCGAGGTAAGGAGTCCCCCGTGACGTACGTCTTGAAGGTGTCATTGCTGCTGTCCCTCGCTATGCGGGAGGCTATGCCCAACCTAAGGAGGAGATCTTGGTAGTCCTCAGCCAATCCCTTTGAGGCAGTGCGATAGCAGACTGCCTCTGACTCGACACTGCCATCACCGAGGAAAGCTGACCTCATGAAGGCCTTAACTAAGTCATTGGTTGCATAGAACAGCCTTGATGGGGCCCTCTTGCTCCTAGCCTTCTTCACTATCTCAGGGAAGTTGAGCTCGAACCACTTGTACAACCTAGACGAAATGTACCTCTGCGAAGGCACGCCGAACGAGCTTACGCCGCGGACGTATCCTATCCCGAAGGTGTCTCTCATGAGATCTTCCATCTCGTTCAGGATCTGTGGGTTCGTGTTCGTGAACGTGATTTCACAACTCGAACCTCGATAGAAGCAACCTTCAGTCACAAGGTAGCCCAGTATCCCTGCAACTTCCGTAGTGAGCATTGCTGGCAGGGATACCTCTTTCTCGCGCGGATCCGCCTGCGGCATGCATAACGGCATGAGTGCGGCGGCGTTTTCCGGTGTGGTGGTTCTGGGCGCAGGCACGAAATCACCGCGCCTCAGCTCCGCGGCAGGAACGGTCATAATGCGTCTTCCTCTGCAGACGTAGACCGGATGCTCGGGGGTCACCAAGACCTCCCTTCCGTTGGAGTAGGTGATGCTTACAAACTTGTCCGGCGGGGTGTGTCTGCTCATCCCGCTTATTCGAAGCCTCCTGACCGAGCTGGTTTGCATATCTGCTGAGAGGATTTCATCCGACACCGGAGACGGCAAGATTTCACAGTCTACACCTCGGATCTTCTCGCGTTCGTGTCCCTTGAACAGCCCATCGACGTACTCCCCGATTCTCACCCTCCTTCCGTCCGCGAGCAGAATCTCCAAGGAGGGATGATAGGACTGTTGCTCCATTGCCTCATGTATCGCAACTCTGTCCTCCTCCCGCATCTTCTCGAACTCATCAATGGCTGCCAGCCCCTTGTCCGCGAGCACCAACGCGCCCGCCTCCAGCGAGAACGCGCCGGTCTCGTCCCTGATCGCTGCTGCTGTGTTGTGAACTAGGAAGCCGTTGGCAAGGAAGGAATGAGAGTCGTTTATGGTCAGGTCGTAAACCCTATCGGTTTTCTCCTCCACAATCCTCTTGATCTTGAGAAGGAGGTAGTTCCCTCTTACTTTGTAGTTTCGGTGAGTCCCCTTTCTTATGTTGATTAGCCTCGCCAGCTTCCTTTGCTTAGCAGCATCGCTAAAGCCGATGGATTGCCTGTAGTTGAGCAGAGACTCCTTGTCATATACGCCAATTCGGTATTTCGGACCCTGTCGTATGATCTTTCCCCTAAATGGGATGTCTTGAGCTTTTCTTGAGTCCACGGACGATGTGATGCCGAATCTCACGAGGAGCAGTTCCATTTGTCTACAGAAATCAGCGCTCGAAGTATCGAACTCAATGCACTTATTCTCGTTCACACAACCATCATTAGTGAATATCTGTTTCAAGAACGGGGCCACCAATCCATTCGGAAGAGTTGAAATCGTTGGCGGAATTCTGATCGTCCTGGCTTTCCTGCCCGGAGACAGCCCATAAGCCCTCAACAGGCCTGTGATTATCTTGTTCTGGAATTTCACATAGTAGCATTTCTCTCTTGGATCCTTCTTGGGTTCCAAGGAGATGCCAAAGAGCGCCCTGACACGCTCGCAAAACGCGCGGACATACCCAAGGTCTCCATTGAAGTAACCAATGACACATCCGTCTTTCTTCTTCTTGCCACGTGTCAACTCACCGTTCGAATAGATGTCACCGACGAACTCCATGAATTGTGGAGTCGGATACTTTGGGAGCGTTATTCTTTCGGTTCCGCGGTAACTCCTGTACAGGAATGCCGAGCATTGCTCAGCGAGCTCCTCTTCGTTCTTGCCGATCGCCTTGAAAATCGCTCTTAGCTCACCAAGAGTGGGATACATTCTCCCCGTCTTCCAGTTGTAGTAGATGTCGTCCTCCTGAACCCCTAGGCCCCTAGTTGCGCTTCTTATGGAACCGAATCTAGCCCTGAGCTCACTGTTGATCAGTTCGAGCAGGGCTGATGGGCACTCAACCAGGCAACTATCGTCGATGTGGGAGATCAACGGATGGATCCTGCTGGTGAAATCGCTGCCTTCAAGAGAGCGAGCGTAGACGAGATTTCCACCTACTTCGAGATCCTTGGCCCGCCTCCAAACGATTTCTCGGCCGTCTTCGGAATACAGCAACGGCGTTTCGGGTGTGACACCTATGGCCTTTCCGAGACACGTCTTTACGCGCAGGATTCTTCGCGCAGCCAAGCGGTAGTATTGAATGACTTTGTGTTTCTCTATGCTACGTGAGGAGATAGAGGGTGCTGCTATCCCAACCACTGTAGGATGTTTGGCTGCCTCGATGCCATCCCCGATATTTCGGATTCCCCTTTCAAGCTCCGGCTCAACTAACTCCTTGATTGGCAGAATCCCACGTTCGGTGTAAACCAACGTGTCGTTGGCTACGCAAAGGCCAGCCGCTGTTGCGCCCCTACCTGAAGTGTACAGGCCACGAGGTGCTATCTTCTGGACATACTTCAGCAGCTGTGATTTGGCCGTGTTGTGCCCTATGATCCCGTTCACTATCAGGGAGTTCGTCTTGGGCACCTCCAAGTCATAGACTGTCTCAGGTGCTCTCCTCTCGATCTTCACGATCTGATCCGTAACCGGTCGCTCAGGAAGTCTCCGGCCGATAGAGTAGCCGTGTAGCAGATCATTCAGCTGTCCCTTCTTTCTTTCCGATACTAAGTCTACGTAGCGTGCAAAAAGTCTCAGACTCCTCTCGTCCCTTACTCGTAGGACAAAACACTCTTCGTTGCTCGACTTGGCGTAGATGTGGCTCTCGACTCCGAATCGCAACAGAAGAAGCTGAACATCTCGCAGCAGCTCTATACTCTTGGAAGAAAGGGCAACATAGCGGTCGCGCATCTCGGCTTGGCTTCTGACGTTTCCGTCGCCCTCAAAGAGCCACCTGAGGTAACTCGCCACGACCTTGTTGGGAGACATGAATATGCTGCTAGGGACCCTCTTCTCTCTGACCACCGGGTTGAGCCACTTGACGATGTGCGGATTGGTGATCTTTAGTCTAATGAGGTCAAGGGTGCGCCCATTCTTGCCGTTTCGCTTCAGCACGGATGTCCTTGCCCCGTAGCCAAATAGATCCTTGATGGTCTGCGCTGTGGACGCGGCCAACTGCCTCTCGTGTTGGTTCACGGCCAGAGCGATGCTGTGGGACCCGTCAACGTAACCTTCTGCGGTCAGAATCCCCGCTAGAGCGGCGAGCCTCTCATCCACAACCTCAGGCACAGAGACGACGTTGTTGCGTGAACGGTCATGCGAAACCAATTTCCAGGCAGTCGGGTGATACTCCCTGATGTCGGAGTGGATCCGTCTGCGCATGCGGATACGCGTTCCGACTTTGAGATGGTCGGCACGTCTCCACCCCTTGCTTGTGAAGAACGGGTTGTTGGGAGTGGCTCTGATGTTCCGCCCGCTGGCAAGGGTGATCTCAATGATCGGTTGACCCTCGTAGATGTGTAGCGCCGTAGCCTCCTCTTCGGTTCTGTTCTTCACCTTGAGTGATACTGGGTAGACCCCTGGGGTCTCCACCCCGAGCATCCCTGCGAGTTCCCTGAATGTTGGCATTGAGCCATCTCCCAGTACTAACCTGGTGTCACCCGAATAGCATCCCGGATCCCCTACTAGTAGAACATTCACATCGCCTCTGACCCTGATCCCGTCTCTGAACTCCTTCGGATTCCCCCCTGTCAACTGCAGGAGCACCGCCTCCTTGACGTTCTCCAGCCCGTGAATCGAGGGTGCGACCGAAGAGATCAGCTTCTTGTAGTGCCACGGTTGGGAGGCATCGGCCCTGAAGGACCTGATCGACTCCTCATTGAGCTCCGCCTCCAGTTGCTCCTCAGTCTCAACTGCTATGTGGTTTGTGTCCAAGGAGAGTTCGAACACCCGGGACCTCAACCTTCCGAAGCCTGCTGCCCTTTGTTTCACGGTCACTATTCCGGTCACGACTACCCTGTCTCCAGGTCTGGCAGAACTCACGAGATCATCCGTCAGCGCCAAGTCCAAGGTCTGGGGCATCTGACCTGCGGGTAAGTCCTCAGGTCTTTCCTGAAGCGAGATCGACTGAAAATCCTCGAACGTTGACAGGGAGGGCTCCAGCTCGAAAGTGCCTGGTCCAGATCGGTTGCAGGCCGGACAGGCCCTCGGCGTAGTGTAAAGAGACCCGACCTGATCTGCCGAGGTCACTGTCTGACAACTCGTGCATCGGAAAGCACCGGTCTTGAGCTGAGTCATGACTTCCGAACTCCTCACTATCACGCCGGTAATCGACACCATTCTCCCGATGTACGATGAGTTGAGACTCCTGACCGGGACCTTTCTCTGATAGTTGGCTACCCTGACATTGAACCTCTGGACCTTCCTCGCAAACTCCATGTCCAGTTCGGTTAACATGAGGAGGCCGGACTCCGAGAACAGCTTGAGTATGTCGCGCGGGTTTTGCTCAAGCGCGCTTGCCAGGGCCCCGTCGAATTGTACCAAGTGCTGTAAATCCACCACAAGGGAATGACCTCCCCTGACCGGGAGATCCCTCAGCTCATCGAGGTAGGTAAGCTGCCCTTCTTCGCCCCTGAAACCTCTGACGAAGGCTGCGAAGTCCTCACCTACCTTGTCCCTATTCTCTTCCAATCTTCAGCACTTCCTTTCTCCAAGAGGATATGACAAGCCTCAGCAGTTCCAGCACATAGAATTCCTCGGGCGTGAGGTTGGACACTACATCCCTCGGAAGCGAGGGCACTAACGAGTATGTCAGGATCTTCTTCAATCTGGCGTCCATCACTTCGATAGCTGAGGCCTCCAGCGCCCTCTTTGTCTTTTCTGCTACGTTGTCGGACGAGATCAGCATTACGAGCTGTCGATAGAAGGAATCCGGGACTTTCGATATCTGGCCCGTTCTGTGCCTCTCCTCCCAAGCTATCATGGACAAGGCTTTGTTGTCCAGAGCCTTGTCTACCGGATCTGCCATCCCATCCTCGAACAGCTGCTCGCCCACATAGAGCGGAACCTCAGTTTCCACTGAATCCTCTAGCTTCATTTCCACTCCAAGCAAGGACGAAAACTTGAAGTCCTCTCTTGGGATCACCCTAGTCTGCTGCAACCGCTGATCCACACCCAAGCGCTTCATTCCTCTTTGGACTATTTCCTCGAGGAGAATGGACTCTGCTTTGAGCATTCCTTGGTCTTGGGCGGAGAATCTGATTTAACTCTATACCTGCAGGACTTTTCAGTTTGACGACTAGTTCGGTGTGCAGAGGCCGAAACTCAAGCGTTGGAGCCCCCAACGAGGTTTCACACGGCCGGGATCACGTCGTTCTGACATTCGCTGCAACGTTCCCCGTCCTTCCGCGCCCCGAGATCAATCGCTCGTGCACAAACGGCAGTTTCAGCATCGTGCCCCTGTCCGTTTCGGGCCGCAACGGTTAAAACTTCAGCGGGCTCCACGATCGTTCGTTCGGGTGAGTCATGTGAGTCTACGCGATCTTGTGTGGGCCGAGAAGTACAGACCTAGGAATCTCGAAGAGATGTTGGGCAGGGAGGAGATAGTGTCCAAGCTGAAGACCTTCGCGACGACGAAGAACATGCCTCACCTGCTTTTCGTGGGACCGCCGGGCACGTCCAAGACAACTGCAGCGTTGGCGCTCGTGAACAATATCTACAACGGCAACCCTTCGGGGAACTACATTGAGCTGAACGCATCAGACGAAAGGGGCATTGAGGTCGTCAGGATCAGGATCAAGGAATTCGCAAAGTCCATTCCGATGGTGGAGGTGCCGTTCAGGGTGATCATTCTAGATGAGTCGGACAACATGTGTCTGCACCCTGACACCAGGGTGACCGTCGGCACGTTGGATGACCCGCATGTGACAACCTTGAATGAACTGAGGAAATCACAGGGCGACAGGTGGTTTGACATTCCGTCACTCAATCTAGGGAAGCTCAAGCCTGAGAATGACAAAGGTAGGATAGTCGAATCAGGTACAGCTGACCTGTGCGAGATTGTACTGGAAGACCACCGAGTGATCCTAGCGTCACCCGAACACCCGTTCTTCGTGATAAGGGGCCGAAAAGCAGAGATCGTCAGGACGAAGGAACTCGTGCCCGGATCGACCAAGATAGCTGACTTCAGCAACAAGTTCCTCACTTGCTACGGTTGCGGTAGGATCTTCTACAGAGAGGATCCGAGCGAACTCTACGAACGCGACTTCTGTTCAGTGGATTGCAGGAACACCTTCTTCGGGAGTCTGTCAAGAGAAAGGACGCCTGAGCAAAAGCGGAGAATCGCGGAGAAGGCACACCAAGCGTTCAAGGACAAGGGAGTTTATAGATCTGACAGTTACAGGAGAAAACGGTCAGAGATAGCCAAGAGGCTGATTCGGACAGGAAGACTGAAACTAGTCCCAAGCCCATCCGGCTACTGGAAAGGAAGGAAGCTGTCGGAAGAGCACAAGAGAGCGATCGGAGAGGGGTTCAGAAGAACGCTGATCGAGCATCCGGAGATACGCGAGAATATCTCGCAAGGGTCCAGAAAGGGTCTAGCTAGATCTGAGAAGTACAGGAACCTAGTCAAGGAAGGGTTCTTCAAGCGGCTGTCGTATAAAGCTTGGGAGGCTTCGGTCGAAGCCTGGAAGAAAAAAGGATTCAGAAGCTCAACAGAGGAGAGAATGTCGAAGCTGCTGGACAGCTGGGGGATACCCTACAGAAGGGAATACATACGCGTGATCGATGCAGACGGTGGCAAGCGTTACACAACCTCCGTAGACTTCGCGATCGGTGACAAGACGGCGCTGTTTGTAAACGGGTGTTGGTGGCACTCGTGCCCCGAATGCTATGGGCAACCCGAATATCCGTCCCAAGTGGCGAATGTGAGAAAAGACGAGTTGATCCAGAGAGAGCTGCAAAAGCGGGGTTACAAGACAATCATAGTATGGGAACACGAACTGACTGACGCGGCTTCGATAGAGAGCATAAGGGAACGGGTCTATGAAACAATAGGCGTCTCTGGCCACAAGCCGCCCGGAGTCAAACACGTAGTAGCGGTGAGACAGGTCAGATACTTGGGCAGGCATGAGGTTCTCAACATTACGATGATGAAAAACAGGAACTTCTTCTTGGCCAATGGAATCTTGACTCACAACACAAGTGACGCTCAACAGGCTTTGAGGAGGACTCTGGAGAGGTACTCCGAGAACACTCGGTTCATATTGATCGCGAACGAGCTATACAAGATCATAGAGCCGATCCAGTCCAGATGCTCTGTGTTTCGGTTCGGTCCGATGAGGGACGAGATCATCCTGCAGAGGCTGAACTACATCGCTGAGAAGGAGGGAGTACGGTGTGACGAAGACGCGCTCAAGATGATCGTGGAAAGGGCGGACGGAGACATGAGGATGGCCATCAACCTGACGCAGGGAATAGCAGCATCTCAGAAGAGGGTGGACACGAAGGTGGCGAGGGAGTTCTTGGGCTTGTACGGCGTTGACAGAGTCGATGAACTCATAGACCTAGGGATATCGGGAGATTTCTCTGCAGCGCTCGATTTGCTGAGCAAGACCATTCATGAATCGGGAGTGCAACCCAAGGACGTGGTCAGGAGGTTCCACAGGAGGATTTCCAGCATGGACATATCGCCTGAGTCAAAGATGTCGCTCCTCTCACTCTTGGCAGAGACTGAGTACAGACTCATGGTGGGAGCAGATCCAGAGATCCAGTTCACATTGGTGCTGGCCAAACTTTCCCAGCTGAAAGGTTCCCGCTGAGATGCGCTGGACAGAACAGTTCAAGCCCGACGATTGGTCCCAGATAGTCGGGAACGAAGAAAGTCGCGAGCAGTTCCTCCAGTGGTTGAGCAAGTGGAACCCTGAACGCGGCAAGAAGGCCGCGTTGCTGTACGGGCCACCCGGAACCGGCAAGACCATCACGGTGGAGATTGCCGCAAAGAGGCTCGGGTACAATCTCATTGAGCTGAACGCGAGCGACGCCCGGACGAAGGATGTCCTGATGGACGAAATCTACCCGGCCTCACGCTCCCTGTCGCTGTACAGACAAAGAAACCTGATACTGTTGGACGAGATAGACGGGCTTCACCAGAGACAGGACACTGGCGGCGCAGCCGCGGTGTTGAAGCTAATCGATGAGACTGTCAGTCCAATAGTGTTGACCGCAAACGACCCTTGGAAGCCCTCGTTGCGCGAGATACGCCTGAAGAGCCAGACGTTCGAACTCAAGAGACTGAGAAGAGATTCTGTGATCAAGAAACTCCGTGTGATAACCAAGTCTCAAGCACTGACCGTTAAAGATCGCGCGCTGGAGATGATTGCTGAAAAGTCACACGGCGACATGAGGAGCGCCATCTCCGATTTGGAGGCTCTTGCGTCGAGGGGTTCCGTCCTAGGGGAAGAAACTGTGTTGCAGATCCTGCAGGACAGAACCCAAGAGGAGAGCATATTCGAGGCAATCAGAGGAGCCATGCACTCGCGGAGTGTCCATGAAGCTCGGAACCACCTCAGCAGCACCGGCCTGATGGTTGACGATCTCATAGACTGGGTATACGGGAACATCGAGAACCTCGCGGAAGATCCCGACACGCTGAACGTGTTGGCGAGGGCCGTAGCGGATTCCGACTACTTGTCCGCCCTGATGAGGAGAAGGAGGATTTGGGCGTTCATACCATACATCCTCGACATTCTATCGGTCGGGCTGATGACCAGCGGCCGCAATGGACCATCGTGGGTGAGGTTGCAGATGCCTCTCAAGATATCGCAAAGGTGGGCTCGCCTGGCCAAGGAGAGGGAGAGAGCAGCGGAGGCCAAGGAGATCGGAGAACAGCTTCATGAGCGCAGAGCGGTCGTCCGATCTCAGATCATTCCCTTGCTTGACCGCGTCGAGGTCGTTCCCACCTTCTCTAAGAAAACCAGTGTGAAGACAGTCAGATCAAAGAGAGTGAGAGGCACCAAGTCAAAAGTCAGAGGCCGCTAGTCTCCTGAACAGCGAGACTCTCTCGTCGTCGTAGTTTGCCTTGAACATCCTGGTCCTTCCGACCCTTTTCTCTGAGACGACTCCCTTGGCCTCAAGAAGCGAGAGTACCCGGGAGGCGGACGGGTGGTTCAGGTTGGCTTCCCTGCAGATCGATGAGATGTTGATGAAGCCGTCTGAGTCAGCCAGCACTCTCAGCACCCTGAACGTCTGGGAGGCCAGCAGAGAGCGTTCGTCGTCGCGGTATTCCGGAATCACCTTGTGATCTCCTTTGTCAACATCTGGTGCAAGGCAGACGCCGGCGCGAGCAGGGAAACGACGGAGGTCCTTCCTCTCCTCCCGAAGCTCTTCACGGATTTCCGGATAAGCCCTAAGCTCTCGATGCTCTCCAGCGTCTCCCAGAGTCTCGTGTGCGCGACGGGCTCCTTGCCGAGCTCCTCGCAGTATCTTCTGTAGCTGGACTCTAAGTCCCCTGTGGTGACGAAGGACGCATCGGTCCCTTGCAGACAGTTGACGATCGCCATCAGGACATCCCTCTGGAGGTCGCTCAGCAAGGACATCTCTGACTGGGATGGAAAGTTCGGCAGTATCGACAGCCCTCTCCGCACGTGCTCCGGGAGGACCTTACCCAGCCCGGTTTCCTCCGCCATCCGGCAGGCGCGGGCCAAGACTTCTATCGCATATCTGGCGTCCCCGGTCGTGCGCGCGGCATCGGCTATCATCGAAAGTATCTCATCATCATATGAGTCAGAACTCAGCGCCACCCGAGCCCTTGCTACCAGTATGTCTCTCAGTTCGGAAGCAGTGTAGGGAGTCAGTCTGACAGTTGGAAGGACAGCGACATCAAACGATGAGTCGACAACCACTGACCTCATCGTCATGACGAAGCCCAGCTTCGAAGCCGCCGCCTCGAAGCCCTCGTGGGATCTCAGGAGAGAGGATACCAGATACGACCTTCCCTTCACTAGTAGTGAGTCCGCGTCGTCTAAGACGACGAGCACGGGATCCTTGACGCCCGAAAGCGACTCAATGAACGAGATCAGTATTTCCTCCTTGGACACACCACGGATGAACCCGCTGGCTAACCTGGACTGAATCAGCATCCTCATGGCCACGTTGTACTCCGAGCCCTCGACTCTGCAGTTGACCACGAACCCCATAGCTTCAGGGTTCTCAGCCAAATACCTGTTGACCAGCTGTCTCGAGATTGTGGTTTTGCCACTTCCCCTCGGACCCACGATCAGGGCCTTGGCCGCCAGAGGTGGTTCCCTCAGCAACGGAGAGAGGTAGCTCTTCAGTTCCCTTAGCTGGGACTCCCTGTGGACAAGTTGCTCAGGAAGGAAGGCCGGGTCAAAAGGCCTCCCGTCTATCACTACCTGTTGCGGCATTTGGGCTACTTTCCTGCTCAAACGCTACCCTTCAACATATATCTCATCGAAGAAACTACATCCTCTCGCACTGACTTCATCGAAATTGGAAGGCTGAAGGGAACGGCCCCCACGCCGGCGAAATCGCCCACCACCTCCACGTAGACCACGAAATCAGGTTCCTCCAGGTCCACTCTCATCGTGGTGTGCTGGCAGAGATGTTGTCCTACGGTCTTCTCAAGGTCGTCTGACTTAAGCGCGGAACCTCTCGTCTTGCACCTCACGACGAACGAGCGGCCGGACATCCTTCGGGCCACAGCCAAGGCGGTGTCAGCTATGGAGCCTAGATCGGACCGGCATTCTTGCCCTATTGGCACCACCCTAGAGATACGCCTCGGGAGCGAGGAGATCAACAGCGAGTGCGCCAGCAAAGGATCTAGGGATGTTCGGACAATAAGAACTCCGTCGTGCTTGGTCATTTCGACGTTTGCGTCTCTGTCCTTGGGAAGCAGTGCGTCCATGACTTCAATTGCAGCGGCCTCGCCTGAGGCCGATTCGCAGGTGACGATCAGTACACCCATCTATCGCGGTTCGTCTGAACTGGCCAAGGTATTTATAACCCCCATCATTCCCGTTCGACTCCCAATGGAACAGCCAAATGAGCCAAAGCCGGAGACACCGAAGGCCCTGTACCAGTGTCTATCCTGCTCCGAGGTGTTTGCCCCGGATATGATTTCCACCAGGGAGATAAAGTGCCCTTACTGTGGTTACAGGATCATCAAGAAGGTCAGGTCTGGCGGCCTGAAGATGGTCAAGGCCGAATAAACTTTCTCAGGACAAGTACCATTCGAGGTACGGGTCATACCAAATCGACCAGAACTGCGCAGGGTTCTTCAGCGGTATCAACTGATCTTGGGTCGCGCCTGATGGGCTTGGGTTCTTGCCCAAAGGCAGACCGTAGAGTTCGTTCACGTAGAAAGGTATCACCTCAGATACCGAGGCGTCTAAGTGGTTGAGGAGCAAGCCTCTCTCCTCATCGCGATGTCCCAGTTCTCTCATCACAGTAGCAAGATACGGCGCATCTCTCGGCCAAACCACGCTAGTGTGATACTGCTTGTCCCCGAGGTACGGCTCAAGTGCCCTCCTCTGGACGAGCAGGCCGAAGGGAGCAACCTCCGAGCCTAGGGTCTGCATCTTCCGAGTGACGAGGAGGTCGGCACGTGCGCGTGAGTAGCCTTCTTCCAGTCTTTCGAGGGGGATCTCATCCTTGAGCATGGCCAATGCGGAGAAAGAGGGCGAGGATGGCGTCGTGTCCTCTCTTGTTCCCCTGTCGCTCACCCATACCAGATTCGGGGGAAGGCTGTGTTTCGTGTTCGTTACGTAGTGCTCAAGAGCTTGCGTCGCTTGCTTCTCGTGGTGCTCCAGTGTGTCCACACTCATGTTCAGCTCGATTGCTGATCTTATGGCATGCCTCAAAACCAATACGAACAGAGCTTGAACCTCCGGCAGGAGAAATCTGGGTGTCTTGACAGTGGCCTCGATCTGGTGAGCTGATACTCCATCAGAAAGCATGTCGCGGAGCCACTCGGTCGGAACCCTGCAGGGGATTGAACCCAAGCGAACACCATCAAGTTCAACGTCCGATCTGCTGTCTACCCAGCTGTGGTTGGGGAGTGAAAGCAGCGCTCCCTCAAGTATCCTTGCCGATGGGACGGCGTTGCTCTCTAGAGCCTGTACGAACTTCTGCAGAGACGAGACGCCTCTGGCCACCAGTTGCTCATCCCGGAAGACTTCCCCGTAGTCTAGGAGCAAACGGTGGAAAAGGAGTGTTGAGTCCACTGACTCATATGAAGCCTTCAGCGTCCCGGCGACCGCGGTCAGGTTGTTCGGTATCAAGCCGTTGGCGTCCATGTACTCAAACCCTAGGTCGAGCTGATCCCTGATGAACCGTGACAGGCCGAGGATCGTCAGCGTCTTGAGGTTCCATTGGAGCCCCTCGTAGATGTCCCTGAACCACACTTCCCTGAACCAGTGACCCCCGGCCTCCCCTGTGATCCTGCCGGGACTGTCGCCGACTCTGATCCCGAACGACATCAGCGCTGCTAGTCTGCCGTACAACACGTCCCTCGTCTTTCTGTCCACGCTTGGTTCCGGCAGGGAAGACAACACTGCATCGAGTTGAGCCGCTGCGACAGATGAGGAAGCAAGCATCCTGTCCCCAGTGTCTGAGCTCAGCGGCCAAGCACTCGAGAGGGAGATTATGAGGACATGGATCGGGGATGATATCTTGATGCCGTAGGGCCCCATGACGGTGATGGCACGCTCTTCGGGCGAGAACAGCACCCCCAGATTAGTCTCCCTTCGGAACCCGTAGCCCTGTTTGTAGACCCAGTTCAGCGCTGACATCGAGGCGCTAGAGCTATCGATCTCGGCGTCGCACGATACGCCGAGACTGACTGCAGAACATGACGCGAGTAGCCCTCCACTCAGACTCCGGTTGAAGCTCACGGCCCGGGGAGTCCCCTTCAGGGGCCTGAGGTCGACCAAGAAGAAGAGATCTGCTCGTCCGCCGATCAGATTGTCTGGGAAAATGAGCGTGAGTTTCAACCCACCAGCTCCAGCACTTCCGGAGTCAGCTTGTGCATACTCGACTGCGATCATGCCATCATCGGTCGCGTAGTTGTATCTCGCCAGCCCGACCGAGTAGCGAACCGTCGAAGGAGTGAGTCTTCGCCCGCCCCCGAGTGAGATCCCCACGCCGTCCATCACCTTCCATGGCTCGCCTCGAATCAAGACCGCTAGCCCCTCAACCGGCATGTTGCGGTTCGGGATCCAGAACTTGCCCAAGTCTGGCATCTCGACCTGAACGGAGCTAACGCTTGACGACCACTCCATGACAGGGGATCTCACCATGACCTTCTTCGTTCTGGCGTAGTCCCAGTCCGGAGCCTCAGTCGGATTCAGCTCAAGCGATGGTGCGAGGGCCAACAGAATGGGCTGATTTATTGGGAATATCCTTTTATTGGTCTTGCGGGAGGGGGCGACACTGCGCTATGAAGTCCAATTCAGTTGGAATGTATCAGCAGCTTCTGCCGCTCCTGAGGCCAAGCAGCATTGCCGTCGTCGGAGCAGCTCGCGAACCACAGAAGATAGGAAACGCCGTTGTGAGGAATCTGATGGCAGGCGGTTTCCCGAAAGAGAAGATATTCCCGGTGAACCCGAACGCTGACACCATTCTTGGCCTCAAGTGCTACGCTTCGGTCAAGGACATACCGGATGAGGTCGACATGGCCGTGATTGTAGTACCTGCCAAGGTCGTCCCTCAGGTGCTGAAAGAATGCGGCGAGAAAGGAGTGAAGACCGTGGCATTGATCTCGGCTGGGTTCAAGGAAGTCGGCAACGTTGAGGGCGAGAAGGAGGTCGTGCGCATAGCAAGAGAGGGAGGAATCCGCTTGCTCGGACCGAACATAGTCGGCGTGGCCGACACGGTCAAGAGCATCAACGCGGGGTTCCTGCAGTCGTTGCCGTTAAGTGGAAAGATCGGGTTCATAAGCCAGAGCGGCGCTCTCGCCATCGGCCTGACCGGCTGGACGAATCTGAAGCACATAGGTCTCTCCGACTTGGTCAGCATAGGGAACAAGGCAGATGTGAACGAAACGGACCTCATGCAGTTCTTCAGCGAGGACCAGCACACCAAGGTGATAGCCCTCTACATTGAGGGTGTGGATGATGGCCAGAGGTTCCTGAAAGTGGCGAAGGAGATAAGCAAGGTGAAGCCCATTGTCGCCCTGAAGGCAGGAAGGGCTCAGCGCACTTCCGCTGCGATAGTATCACACACTGGATCGTTGGCTGGAGCTGACGAGGCATACGAGGCCGCGTTCAAGCAGGCAGGCGTCATAAGGGCACCTACGATTTTGGAGCTTTTCGATTGGGCTGCTGCATTCACAATGCTGTCGCTTCCGAGCGGTGAGGACACAGTGCTGATCACAAACGGTGGGGGAGCCGGCGTGATGGCCACAGACGCGGCCGAGAATTACGGCGTGAGGCTCATGGACCTCCCAAGCGACCTAGCGTCTCAACTGAGGGGCTTCATGCCGTCCTTCGGCAGCGTATTCAACCCAGTTGACCTTACCGGGATGGCGAGTGCTGAAGACTACAAAGGAGCCGTAGAGACGCTACTCAACGACGACAGAGTGAAGAACGTAATCGTACTCTATTGTCACACAGCCCAAACGAATCCAGTCGATATTGCGAGCGCGATAGCCAAAGCCAAGCAGACCGCTAAGACCCAGAAGCCGATCGTTGCCAACCTCATCGGCGGAGAGGAGTGTAATACGGGCATTCGGATGTTGATGGACAGCGGCATCCCCGCCTACGACACGCCAGAGAAGGCTGTCGCCACACTTGGCCAGATACTGAGCTATTGGCGATTCGCGGAGCAGGGCGAGGCAAGGAAGGTGGCGCTGAAGGTTGACAGAGATCAAGCCAAGTCCATTATTGACAGTGCCAAGAGAGAGGGCAGGATAGTGCTCATGCCCTCCGAGGCCGCAAGAGTTGCTGAGGCATATGGTATTCCGACTCCGAAGAAGGCTGCTGTGACCACTTCGAGCCAAGCCATTCAAGCGGCCGAGAAGGTCGGATTCCCGGTGGCCCTGGAGGTGGAATCTCCCGACATCCTGCACAAGGTCGATGTTGGAGGCATAGTGCTTGACTTGACCAGCAAGGAACAGGTGAGGAAGGCCTTTGACGAAATCATGAAGAACGTCTCTCAGAAAGCGCCAAAGGCAGAGATCAGGGGAATCGTCGTGAGGAGGATGATTCCAAAGGGAAGGGAACTGTTCATAGGCATGCACAGGGACAAGATGTTCGGGCCCCTCGTCAGCTTCGGAAGTGGGGGGACGCTTGTCGAGTTGTTCAAGGATGTTTCGATCAGGGTCGCCCCAATAGACCCAGGGGACGCAGAGAGGATGATAGGCGAGACCAAGGCTCAGAAGCTTATTCAAGGGATTAGGGGAGAGGAACCAGGCGATCCGGAGGTCGTGGTCGACGCGATCTTGAGGATCTCAAAGCTTGCAGAGGACTTTCGCGAGATAACGGACATAGATGTGAACCCGCTCTTCCTCTACGGGAAAGGCGAGCCAGAACAAGCTTTGGCCGTCGACGTCAAGGTGATGATAGACCCGACCGTGTGACCCCCACCCCGGAACGGACACGCGGTGACACGACTCTCCCTCACTAGACCCACTTTGAACGGAGTCTATTCGGACTATGCCGGTAAGTTGATGCGAGATGTGGAGGAATCGAAAGAGGAGTTCCGCGCGCAGAGGATGACGCTACGGAGGGCGAGAGGGCGATGAGCCAAACTGACGCATCCAAGAATCCCCTCCACGGGCTCTGGGCTCTGATGGACAGGGATCTGAAGAAGTGGTACAAGGAACCATTCCAGTTGTTCATCTCTATTCTGCAGCCGGTACTGTGGATGGGGTTGTTTGGCAAGGCGATGAACATAGGCGCGATATTCGCAGGCAATCCGAACATCTCCCCACAGCTTGCGGAACTGCTCATGAACAAGACGTTCGGCACGAGCGACCACTTCGCGTACATGGCTGTGAGCATGCTTTCGTTCGTAAGCTTGTTCACAACGATGTTCAGCAGCAACTCGCTGTTTCCGATCTCGACCATGCCCGACTGGTTGTAGCTGATGGCCAGACTGAACCCGCTGACATACGCCAGCGACGGCACAAGACAATTCCTGGTCTACCAGATGAACGCGTCATAGCTCCTGCTGGACTTCACCTATCTGGGGGTATTCGCAGTGGTCTTCGCCACCATAGGGATAGTCCTCTCGTGGAAGTTCCTGAGCAGGTAGCACGCAATGGGCGTCGTCAGGCGAGAAAGACCGTCCGGAGCAGGTACCAAGAACATGGTGGCAACCAAGCGCTTATATGAAGCCGCCGGCGCGGCACGTGCGTGAGAGCGATCGAAGGCCTGGGTGGGCTACTCGTTCTTCTGAGCGTAGCCCTAATCGTGGCTTCTGGTTGGCCACTCTCATCTACAGCGCTCTGGGCTTCGATCTCGATGGCGGCTGTCGGGGTCTACATCCTGCTCACATCGCCCAAAGCACGAATGCTCACGTCAAAAGAGTTGGTAACGGTGTCGTTCGGTGCAGCACTCTCTGCCTTGCTCGGCTTCCTCCCGCCCTTCTTCCAAGTCCCTTGGATGATGAAGATAGACTTGGTGGCCGTGCCCTGGGCGATTTGTTGGTTCTCGCTCGGGACGTTCCCAGCAATGCTCTCGGCGTTGATCAGCGTACCGATCGTGGGCTTCTTGGAACCTTTCGGTGCTGGAGGCTGGATAGGCGGCATATCGAAGTTCCTCGCGTCGATCTGGACGTTCCTAGTTCCAGCAACACTTGTCAGGATCGGAATAAAGGAGGAGAGGATGACGAGCGACAACAGGGTCGCACTGCTCGCCACAGGCGCAATCGTGATAGCCAGGTCCGCGTTCATGACTGCGTTCAACTACTACCTGGCGATCCCGTGGTACTACGGCATCAGGATCGATGACTTCATGGGGCTCTTGGATAGAGGACTCGGGCTGCTGAAGCTGGCGATTCCGGTATCCGGGCTGACGCTCTTCGTCTGCGAGATGTCGTTCTGGAACTCGGTTCAGGCCGTGATCGAGTTCTGGGCTGCCCTCCTCTTATATAGGACCCTGAAGGGCAGGTTTGGAACAACAAGATGATAGTCAAGATCACAGGAGTGAAGGAAAAGGAATTCACGGACGAGCTGGAGGAATTCCTGAAGAGGAAGACCAAGGCCGATGTAAGCCGAAAGGGAGGATCCCTGGAACTGCCTCAGGACGTGAAGAGGTCCAAGGTGCTGGATGTCGTCAGGTGGTTCATATCAAAGAAGGCCATGAAGCGCGAGGTCCGCCTAGTCAGAACGGGCGCGGACATTGAGATAAAGAAGGTAGAGGCTTAGTATAGGAAAGTGCTCGGGTCGTCTCCGTCTGAGATCTCGCCCGCGAAGCTGAACGTCATCAGTTTCTTCACGTCTTCTGCGCCGTAGTCGTGACCGAGCAACCAACCGAGCTTCACGTAGGCCACCTCGGAGAGCATGTCACCCAAGAATGTTGCCCCGGCTTCAGCCAAGAGCCTTCCGTTCCTGTAGACGAACGGATCCACCCTGCCATAGATGCACTGCGAAGTCACACCGACGAAAGCCCCCTGTGCTATTGCTCGCCTCACCGTAGAGAGCCAAGAACCTTTCCCATCAGCGGTCTGCGTAGGCACATGGCCCAAGCCTGTTCCGTTGACTATGAACCCCTTGTAGCCCTTGTCCAGAAGGTAGTCCATGAGTTCGGGTTTGGAGTTTGGATAGGCTGTGAGGAGGGCCACTTTCTCCTCGAAGACCACATCGGTCCAAGGCGTTCCTTCAGATCTGGGCCTGAGATCGCGCTGCAGTACTTCGATGGTTCCTTCCCTGCTCACAGTCGCGACGGGCAGGTCATTCACAGGGCGGAAGGCATCTCGCCTCGAGGTGTGCATCTTCCTCGCCCTTGTGCCCCTCAACACGAAGGCCGATTGGTCCGATGTTGACGAGTGAAATGCTATGCAGACGAGCGCGTGAGGCAAGTAGGCTGCAACTCTGGCTGCTGCGAGCACGTTCAAGTCCGCATCTCTGGATCCCCTGTCCGGCGACCTCTGTGCGCCCGTGAGCACCACTGGGGCGCTCAGGCCCTTTATCATGAAGGAGAGGGCAGCAGACGTGAAGTGCAAGGTGTCAGTACCATGGAGTACTACTACACCGCGGTCTCCCTCCCCGATGCACTTGACAACTCTCTCAGACAGCTTGGACCACTGCTCAGGTCGCATGTCCTCCGAAGCCAAGGAGTATAGTCTCTCTGCGGTTCTCACTTTGACGACGTCCAGCAGTTCCGGTATACCGTAGAGGATTTCCTCAGGGGAGAAGAGCATCGCGACCCCTCCCGTCGAGTAGTCGACCCTTGAACTGATCGTACCGCCTGTCGAGATGAAGGAGATGGGTGGAAGACGCTTGTCTTGCTCTATCTCTTTCAGTTTCGGGAATCTCTCCAGTTCCACCCTGCCTGCCAGCTTCTTCACACTGGAGATCCTGTCTGCCCTGATCCCCGCGTTGTATCCGCTCTTGAGCTTCAACAGCAGCACATTCGGGTCACCGAAATCCAATTCCTCTCTGGGAAGAATGTACCCGTCGAGCTTCATGCCGTCTGCCTCGATTTGTACCTCATCGCCCACCTCCAACCGATGAGAACCCAGAAACCTGACCACCTTCTCTGAGTATGGCATCTAGAGCACCGCCTCGACCTCTTCCTCTAACATCCTGTGAATCGTGTTGCCTGGCAACCTCCCTCTCAGTCTCTCCATGGCCAACCCCATGAGAGGTTTCACTGACTCTTTGCCCTTCTGTTTCACGAATTCAATCTTCTCCGAAACGATCCCTCTTATTATGACTCTGGCCTCGGCCTCACTTACTGTCGGCCCCCTAATGGCATCGAGAGCCTCTTGCACGCTCCTTCCGGCGACGAGTTCCCGGACAAAAGGCTCCAGTGACTCATTCGGAAGGTCGGCTCTGCAGAACTCTCCTAACCCCGCGGCGTACACGGCATCTCCGACTGAGTCTACGTCAACGCCCTCTCTCCTCAGGGCTGGGATGATCGTAAGGATTGTGGTGGCGGCGACTGTCGGCACAGCCCCGGCAGAGACGGCAGACTCGAACACTTCAAGCCTAGGGGATCTAACGAGCTGAAGCGCAACTTGCTCGCTGAGTCCCATGCCGACTAGTTGATCCCTCTTCTGTGATGGAGTGGGTGGGAGGGACTTCTTGAGTTCTTCGAGCATCTCAGCTCTGACGACGATCGGTGGAAGATCAGTTTCCGGATACATCCTGGCTGCGCCGGGCAGTGGCCTGAGATACGATGTCGTGCCGTCCTCGCTTACCTTCCTGGTCTCGGACGGGACTCCCAGAGTTGCCTCGACGAGTCTCTTGTGCACCGCCTCCAGCGCCCGCCTTGCCGTTTCTTCCTCTGCTAGAACCATGACGAACGCTTCTGCTGGCCCAAGTCTGCATACCCTTCTGACAGCTTCCAGCTCTGCTTCGGATATCCCGTAGTCTGGGAGTTCGTCCGAATGGACTATGCCACCAACTCCGGCCCAAGCTCTCGCGCGCTCCGCCAGTTCTCTCCCGAACCTCCGCCCGGGTGAGACCTCCGTGCCCAACAATCCCTCGAAGCCCGGCGCGGGAAGGCATAGCGCTCTGTGCTTCATCTTCAGCGCTCCCTGAACCAAGGATGAACTCGTGCCCTTGAGGGAGTCCGTCACATCCACACACGTGAATTCCGGAGGAGAAACCTTTCTCCTCTTCAGTTCGTCTCGTATCTTGAGCAGGGCAACCTGCCTATTGCCCTCTAGGTCAACTATTGTTCCTAACAGCTTGAGCTCTTGGACCCCCTTGATCTCTTGCCTGCTGCCTCCCGCAGTGCTGACGTTTATGTCCTGCCTGATCGATCCTATTCCCCTCTGTACATCACCGGTGAGCCGGATCCTCAGGCCTACCTCTTCGGCGATTTCCCTGGCTTGGTCAGCCGAGTGTATGTCGGGAGCGGTTGCGAGTTCGATGAGAGGCATGCCCAGTCTGTCCAGCCTGTAGACCGCCTCCTTTTCCTCGGTGCTTACTATGAAGGCGGATTCCTCTTCGAGGCAGAGCGTCCTCATCCTGACATCTCCGGCTGAAGTGTGCACCTTCGACTCGTCAGTTCCGACTGCGACGAGCATAGTCCTCTGGAACCCGGACGTATTACTGCCGTCCAGCACGACCTTGCGCATGACCCGTATCTCATCCAACACCTTCATGTTGAACATCGGAGCGATCCTCAGGGCGATCTTGAGCGCATCTTCGTTGACTAAATGCGGCGGCGCCTCGTCGAGTTCGACTAGGCAGGAGTTGTCGGTGGAGTATCTGTACTCGAACTTCCTTGACCTTTGTGCTTCCAGCAAAGCGGCCGCGTCTATCTCTCCCAGTTCACTCGAGGAGAGCCTGAGGAACCTGGTCTCACTGCGATCGGGCTCGCGGCCCAGCTCCGACGGGCAATCGCAGAACAGCTTGTGCCCCTTCAGCCTTTGATGCCATTCCAGACCCACGGTCAAGGCCGGGTTCTCATCTGTCAATTCCCATCCCTCATTTCCACTCGATAGAGGTCTAAGACTGTTCTCCTCAACTGAGCAGTCCTGACCGTTTGTAACGCTAACACTTCTGCGGTTTTTCTACGCAACAGAATAAAAGAGAATGTCGATTTCTGGCGTTGATAGTTTATAACGGAACAGGTCAAAAATCGACAATTCGTTAAGATGGGTTCGCAAGAAGGGAGCTCGGGCGTGCTCGTATCGCCCGTCGAAAAATGAATCTCGGCCCTGCTCAGCATCTCTCAAGGCCCTAGCTCGCGAGAGGTCTTAAGGGTGAGGCCAAGACTTCAAATACGAACTAGCAGGTTCAAGGATGGATTTCCTGACTTTCGCTTTTTCACTCCTAAGCGAGAAATAAGATACCCGTGAGTCAAGGCAGCGCGAGTGCCTGAAGTCTATTCAAAGAAGGCCGCGCTAGGTCGCAATGCAGGAAGTCATATAGCCCTAAGCTCGGTCACAATTCAACGAGAAGTTGCCCCGCCCAGTGATCAGGCCCTACTCCGATTAAGACTCTGAGAACTATGCCAATACCCTCCTGAAGACTTGGCCCTGCGAAAATCTTCGAGAGGCAAGCGAAAACGTGAGAACCGCTGTCAAGAGGGTGAAAGAAGGCAAAGAAGAGCTCTGGGTAGCCGAAGTGGATGGAAAGGCGGTGGGTTTCATGTCTCTGGAATTCACTAAGGTCTGGGGGCGCAAGGGAGAAGCGTTCGAAGAGGAGGCGGTTGGCATCGATTGGTTCGATGTCTCTCCTGAATTCCAAGGGAAGGGCATTGGAAGAGAGTTGCTCCTCAAGGCAGAGGAAAGAGGGAAAGAGCGCGGACTTACCATGTTGTTTACGCACACGTCTGTCAAGAACTTGGATATGATCAACTTCGCTTCGAAGAACGGATTCAGGTTCTCCGAGTACCTGAAAGATTTCTGGGGAGAAGGAACTGGAGACGCCTTCCTCCTAACAAAGCGATTGTGAACCTAGAGCGGAGAAGCTGCGCGCGACCATCTTCTGCAACAGGACCGCTCAGGCCCTAGGCGCGCTCGCGTGTATGATCCTCTCGTTCCTCACGCTGCTTGCAAGGACCGCGGGAACCTCAGGGCCTCCTCCTGAGACGCCGTTCTAGTTCTTGTTGCTCTAGCTTCTGTATTCGCGTTGGGAGCATTGCTTGTTAGCCTGATCTTGGCCGTGAGCGTTCTGACGCCGTCGCCGCAGCTTGAGTGATCATTGGGGGAAAGGGGCGGTCGAGCCCTGGGAGGAGAACTGAACCAAACATAAATGGACGCGCGCGGGAGGTGGCATAGACTCTCAGATCTGACCTAGGCAGGTACTCATCATTCAGCTCGCCAGCTCGAATGACCTAAGTCTGGGATGCATCTAAGTCATGTCATCCGCTGCTATGCAGCTGTGATGAAATTTGATCCCAAACCCAAATTCGTTACTAATGCATCGCCATTAGCAATAGGGATAATAGTATGTCAGTAACTGCTATCAGAAAGATTAACTGAACTTTATTTTTTAGAAAGGAAACATCGGGGTAGATATCCCTATACTTGGGTATGATAACATGATAGGTTACGAACGGGCAAAGGAGAAGAACTCCCAAGAGTCCCGGTATTGTCATGAGGGTTGCTGCCTCCCGCGGAATCTGGAATGCGATCATTACCCCCATAGAATAGAAAAGGAGGTTCGCCCATGTTGTGCCTATTATGAGCAACCACGCGATTATCTTGGCCAGCGCTTGAACTAGGCTCCTGGAGGAAACCTTTCCAATCAGCCAGATCATCGTTATGGTAACCATCATAGGAACAACACCTATGGCAACCCTCAAGGAAAGGGGTCTGTCGGGGTTGGGGGTAACTGCATAGAAGTACTCCGGATATTGATTGAGAATGGCTGTGATGATGCCAATCACAACTATCAGCCATTCAAAGGCTTTATCGATGTCGTTTTTTTCCAGGAGAAACGACCTTCATAATTGCATTCAGGAAAACATATAAGTCTTGACTTTGAGCACTAGCTCCTAGACAGACTATTTCATAGAGACTTGCACGCGCGCGTCGAGACACGCCGGGATTCCGCGCGCGCTATTCTCGCATCCTTTCCTCAAGCCCGTTGATCTTTGCCTTCTGGCGGACCAGCATCAGCATGAACATCGTGTGGCTGGGAAGGGGCCTCGGCACGATTGATCCTGCGTCGTATCTTGTGACGGCAGCATCCAGCAGCTCTTTCAGTGCTTCCCTCTCCGGCTCTGGCAATGCATGAATCGCGCGCGAAGAGGAAGGATTAGCATTGCCTATGCCTACGAGATGGTTGTTGCTCCTTGGAGAAGCCAAACCCAGTT